>Ga0209344_10001131_pt1 | contig 37040 bp, 35 predicted proteins | sample Cruoilmetagenom6_FD_187293 | JGI IMG/M metagenome (GOLD analysis project Ga0209344, IMG submission 187293) | Oil polluted marine microbial communities from Coal Oil Point, Santa Barbara, California, USA - Santa Barbara Oil Seep Sample 6 (SPAdes)... | ecosystem: Environmental > Aquatic > Marine...
CTCGGCCTCGGCCCAGGTCCAGCATTGCCAGATCCCGAACTCTTTTTCACGATAGGCGGGCCTTTCGGCGAACTGCCCGGCGTTGCGTTGCAAAAGCGCCGGAATGGAGCCGAGCCCCTCCGCCGCCTGTGACGACTGTGGCAAATTATATCCTCCCCGATGTCCGCTTTGCGAACAAGTTCACCCCGGCACGGTGATTCCTCCTACCCTCCAAGGTGCGGAACCGACGCTCGCGGTCAACTTTTTCGTGATCATTTCGCAATTCTTACGAATTGTAACAGGCTGCCAAACGGCCTTTGCCCCCGCGCGATCCGGTGCTAGCCATTGGCAAGGGGGCATCCCGATGACATCGAAACACAACGATACCAACGCCATGACGATGGCGGGCCTCAATCTCATTCAGCAGGCCCTGTCGATCTATGACAGCGACCTCAGGCTGGTGGTCTGCAACCAGCGCCTTCGCGAGATGTTCGATCTGCCCCGCTGGCTGGTGACGCCAGGCGCCGATTTCAGGGATACCATCCATTTTCTGGCCACCCGCGGCGATTACGGCGATGTCGGCGATGTCGAGGATTTCGTGCGCACCCGTGTCGAACAGGCCCGCGCCTTCGAGCCCCATTACATGGAGCGCACCCGCGCCAATGGCCGCACCATCAGCGTCGAGGGCACCCCCCTGCCCGAAGGCGGCTGGGTCACGGTCTATACCGACATTACCCGCACCAAGCGCCAGGAGGTGCTGTTGCGCTCGCGCTCCGAGGAACTGTCGGACCAGCTTCTGACCTATTCCGAGGAACTCTCGGCCGCCAACCGCGAGCTTTCGGCAACCATCACCGCGCTCGAGGAGACCAAGCGCCAGCTGACCGCCTCAGAGGCCCGCGCCCGGCTGACCACCGAGATGATGCCCGCCCATATCGCCCATGTCGGGACGGACCGGCGCTATACCTACTCCAACCGCCGCCTCAGCACGGTTCTGCCCGGCGCCTCATCGGATATCGTCGGTCTGCCCATCGAAGACGTGCTCGGCCCGCAGGCCTATACGGCGATCGCGCCACGGCTCGATCTGGCGTTTCGCGGCGAGGCCTCGGTGTTCGAGTTCAACCACGAACCAAGCTCGCGGCGCATCCGCGCGGCATTCACCCCCGATGACAACCAGGGCGGTGTCTATATCCTGTCGATGGACATCACCGAAGAGGCCCAGACCCGCGCCGCCCTGCAACAGACCCGCCGCCGCGAGATCGCCGCGCAGCTGACCAGCGGGCTGGCGCATGACTTCTCGAACCTGCTGACGATCATCCTCGGCATGCAGTCAAAGCTGCAACGCATGGAACCCGCCCCCGGACCGGGCGCGGATGAACTGATCACCGCCACCATCGCGGCGGCGCGGCGCGGCGGCAGCCTTCTGAACCGGATCGCCGACATGACCGGGCGGCGCGAACACCGCCCGGTGCCGACCGACCTCGGCGCATTCCTCGACGAGCTCGAAACGCTGGTGCGCTCGACCCTGCCCGAAGGCGTCAGCCTGTCCATGCGCAACCTGACCGGCGCGCATCCCTTCCTGCTCGATCACGGCATGTTGCAGGATTCGCTTCTGAACCTCGTGCTGAACGCGCGCGACGCCTGCGGCGGCGCCGGACACGTCGAACTGACGGCCACGCGGGTGCAGGATACCTGGCTCGACTTCACGGTCACCGATACCGGCCCCGGCTTTTCCGAACAGGCGCTCTCGCATGCGCTCGACCCGTTCTTCACCACAAAGGGCGGCGAGGGCTCGGGGCTGGGACTGACGATGGTCTATGACATGACCAAGCTCGCAGGCGGCCGCGTGCAGCTAGCGAACGGCGATACCGGCGGGCGCGTCAGCCTGCGCCTCCCCATGCGCCCGGTGCAGGAGACCGGCGCGCCGGGAATGATCCTCCTGGTCGAGGACAGCCCCGATCTGCGCGGGACCGTGCGCGACATGCTGCGCGATGCCGGCCATGCGGTGATCGAGGCCGCCTCGGTCGACGAGGCGCTGGCCCTGCTGGCGGACCTGCCGCAGATCACGGCGCTGCTCTCGGATATCTCGCTTGAAGGCGACAGGACCGGGCTCGACCTCGTGGGGGACTTGCCCAAGGGGCATTGCCCGGCGTATCTGATGACATCGCTGCCCCCCGACGACCCGCTGCATATCGCCGCCCGCAAACGCGCGCCGGTGCTGCGCAAACCCTTCACCGCCGCCCAACTGGCCGCGTTTCTGCAACAGGACCCCGGCCCATGAGCGCGCCCCTTGTCACCATTCTCGATGACGAACCCGCCATCCGCACCATGCTTTCGGACGCGCTGGAGGATGCGGGCTTTCGCACGATGGCTTTCGCACGCGCCACCGAATTCGAGGCCGCCCTGCGCAGCGCCCGCCCCGACATCTGCCTTGTCGACCTGTCGCTGCCCGACCGTGACGGGCTGACGCTGGTGCACCGGCTGGCGCTCGAACAGGGCGCGACGGTGATCATCATCTCGGGACGCGCCCAGGTGCAGGACAAGGTCACCGGGCTGGAACTGGGCGCGGATGACTACATCATCAAGCCCTTCGACCCCGCCGAGGTGGTGGCCCGCGTGCGCGCTCGCCTGCGCCGCGACAGCGCCACCCCCCAAAGCAGCGAAACCGCGCGCTTCAACGGCTGGGTGGCGCATTTCGACCGCTATGTCATGGAAGACGAAAGCGGCGCGGAAACGCCTTTTTCCCATGCCGAGGGCGAAGTGCTGCGGCTGTTCCTCGAACGTCCCAAACGGCTGATCTCGCGCCAGGCCATGCAGGAGGCCCTTGGCGGCGCGGCCGGCGACAGTTTCGACCGCGCGATGGATGTGCGCATCTCGCGCCTGCGCACCAAGCTGCGCGAAGACCCGCGAAACCCGCGCCTGATCAAGACGATCTACGGCGCCGGTTACATCTTTCTGGGAGATGTCACCTGGGGCTGAGCAGGTCCGGGGGCGCTGCCCCCGCCGCAGCAAGCTGCGACTCCCCCGGGATATTTCTGAACAGAAGAAGGCTGCGCGCGACACTGCCTTCATCTGTTTCCAAATATCCCCCGCCGGAGGCATCCGACCTCTGCGTCCTGGCACGGGCGGCAGAGGGCAAATAATTGCTGCACCCACCTTTCACCCCGTCGCGCGGGGCGCTAACGTGCCGCCGGTAAGCGAACAGCAGGGCGCACCGAATTGGCCGAAATCATCCTTGTGCGGCACGGGCAGGCCAACAGCCATGCCACCGATGAAACGAGTTATGACCACCTTTCGGATCTGGGCCGCGAACAGGCGGCCTGGCTGGGGGCGCATATGCGCGCGACCGATCCGCATTTCGACCGGGTGGTCACGGGCACGCTGCGTCGGCAGGCCGATACCGCGCGCGCAATGGGCTATGACATCACCGCCCAGGATGCCCGCCTCAACGAGCTGAGCTACTTCGCGCTGGCCCAGGCGCTGGAGGATCAGCACGGCATCCCGGCGCCGCGCGATCCGACCGAATTCGCCATCCACCTGCCGCAGGTCATCGACCACTGGACCCGCGACACCCTGGAAGGCATTCCCGAGCCGTTCTCGGCCTTCTCGACGCGCATCACCGGGCTGATCGACGAGATCTGCGAGACGCCGGGACGCACGCTTCTGGTCACCTCGGGCGGGGTGATCGGCATGGTCATGCGCCACGCGCTCGGCCTTGGAAACGGCGGCATGGCGCGGATGATGCTGCAGATCATGAACAGCTCGGTGCATCGTCTGGAATATGTCCACGACATGCTGATGGTCGGCGCTTTCAACGCCACGCCCCATCTTGATACGCCCGACCGGGCACATGCTCGCACCTTCGTCTGAAAGGAAACAGGACCATGATGAAATTCTATTACGCCCCCGGCACCATTTCGATTGCCGTCGCCTATGCACTTGAAGACACCGGCGTGAAATACGAGCCGGTCGCGCTCGATTTCAAGGCCGCCGAGCAGAGCAGCGCCGAGTATCTTGCGATCAACCCCAAGGGCCGCGTACCCGCGCTGGTCACGGACCAAGGCATTCTGACCGAAACCGGCGCGATTCTGGACTATATCGCTACCCTGGTGCCCGACCGCATGCTGGTGCCCGATGATGCATGGCAGGCCGCACAGATGCGCAGCGCAATGTGCTACCTCGGCAGCACCGCGCATGTGAATCACGCGCACAAGCTACGTGGCAGCCGCTGGGCCACCAGGCAGGACTCGTTTGACGACATGACCGCAAGGGTCCCCGAAACCATGGCCGCGACCTGTCGCTTCATGGAAGACAACTGGGCGCTCTCGCCCTTCGTGCTGGGCGAGCGGATGAGCATGGCTGACCCTTATCTTTATTCGGTCTGCACCTGGCTAGAGGGCGACGGCGTCGACATCACCGATTATCCGAAACTGGCCGCCTTCTTCGCGAAGATGAGCGACCGCCCCGCCGCCGCCGCGATGCGCGACAAGGGCTTCACGCGCTGAACCGCCGAAAGGATTCCCGATGACCCATCTCTGGCTTCGCGCCGAACAACGCCCCAACGAGGACCGCACCGGCCTGACACCCGAAGGCGCGGCCAAGCTGATCGCGCAGGGCATCCGCGTCACTGTCGAGGAAAGCCGCAGCCGCATCATCCCGATTGACGGCTACCGTCAGGCAGGCTGCGAGATCGCGCCCGAGAACACCTGGCCCGACGCCCCGCGCGACGCGATCATCTTCGGGCTCAAGGAACTGCCCGATGACGGCACGCCGCTGCCCCATCGCCACATCATGTTCGGCCATGCCTTCAAGGGCCAGCATGCGGGCCGCCGTCTGCTGGAACGGTTCAGGGCCGGTGGCGGCACGCTTTTCGACCTGGAATACCTGGTCGACGAACAGGGCCGCCGGGTCGCCGCTTTCGGCTATTGGGCGGGCTATGCGGGGGCGGCTGTCAGCCTGATGGCCTGGGCCGCGCAACAGGCGGGCGAAACCTGCCCTCCCGTGGCCTCCTATCCCAACAAACACGCGCTCCTCGAGGATCTGGCCGGGCGCCTGGACGCCACCGGCCGCGCCCGCCCAGGCGCCATCGTGATCGGCGCGCTTGGACGGGTCGGCACGGGTGCTGCGGACCTCTGCGAGGCGGTGGAGGTGACGACCACCAAATGGGACATGGCCGAAACCGCCTCGGGCGGCCCCTTTCCCGAAATCCTGGCGCATGACATCTTTCTCAACTGCATCTTCGCCCGCCCCGGCACACCGGTTTTCGTCCCCGCCTCGGCGCTTGACAGTGACCGCCGCCTGACCGTCATCGGCGACGTGGCCTGCGACCCCGACAGCGATTACAATCCGGTCCCGGTCTATGATGCCGCGACCACGTGGGATCGCCCGGTGACGCGCGTCCATGACGCACCCCCGCTCGACGTGATGGCGATCGACAACCTGCCCTCGCTCCTGCCGCTGGAATCCTCACAGGATTACGCAGCACAGCTTCTGCCCTCGCTGCTCTCATTGGGGCAGCCCGACCAAGGTGTCTGGGCGCGTGCGCGGGCCACATTCAACGACCATATGAAGGAGGTATGACCATGACCATTCACTGGTGCGGAACCGGCCTTTCGGCCATCCCCGGCCTGCGCCGCCTGATCGAGGCAGGCCATGACGTGACCGTCTGGAACCGGACGACCGACAAGGCAAAGCAGGCGGTCGGCGACCTGACCGACAACATCCATGCATTCGATATCGATGCGCTTGGCGCGACGCTGGCCAAGGGCGATCTGGTGGTGTCGATGCTGCCCGGCGACTGGCATGTGCCGCTGGCGGAACTCTGCATCGAGAAGGGCGCGAATTTCGTCTCCTCCTCCTATATCGCCCCCGAGATGCGCGCGCTTGACGACAAGGCCCGCGAGGCCGGCGTGGCCTGCGTCAACGAAGTCGGGCTCGATCCGGGGATCGACCACCTGATGGCGCATCACCTCGTCGCCGAGTATCGCGACTCGGACGCCTATCACCCGGCCAATGACCTCAGCTTCACATCCTATTGCGGCGGCGTTCCCAAGCACCCCAACCCCTTCCGCTACAAGTTCAGCTGGTCACCGCTTGGCGTGCTCAAGGCGCTGCGCTCGCCCTCGCGCTCGATCCGCGATTATTCGGAGCTCAACGTCACCCGGCCCTGGGATGCGCTCTCCAGCTACACCGCGCCCCTGCCAACGCCCGAAACCTTCGAGGTCTACCCGAACCGCGATTCGGTGCCCTTCATCGAGGATTACCGCTTTGATCCGGCCTGGCAGATCAAGGAATTCGTACGCGGCACGCTCAGGCTCAATGGCTGGTCCGATGCCTGGTCCGATATCTTCCGCGAGATCGAGACCCTCGAAGGCCCCGCAGGCGATGCCCGGCTCAAGGAAATGTCCGACCAGTTCTGGCAGGACCACGCCTATGACGAGGACGAACCCGACCGCGTCATCATGTGCGTCTCGCTCAAGGCCGAGCGTGAGGGCAAGGTGGTCTGGCACAAGACCTACGTGATGGATGCATGGGGCGACGAACGCGGCACGGCGATGGCGCGGCTTGTCTCGATCCCGGTATCGCTGGCGGTCGAGGCGGTGATGAACCGCGAGATCCCAGCCGGTGTCCACCCCGCGCCGCATGACCCCCGCCTGATCGACCGCTTCCTCGGCGAGGTCGACAAGCTGGCGCAGCATCTTCAGGTGGTCGATCACACCGCCTGACGACGCGCAACGCGATCAATCCGGCGCGCGGCTGCGAAACGCACTGCGCGCCGCGATCATTCCGCCCCGTTGCGCCCTGCCGCGCGCGCCTGCTCGCGCGCGCTTGGATGGGCCGAGGGGCGGAACGGCACCTTTACCACCTCTGCCGCCACCGGCTGCCCGGATTGCGCCGTATAGCGTGCGGGCAGTTCCACCAGGCATGTCGTGCCGAGCTCCGTCATGTCCCAGGGGACATAGCCAAGCGCGATGTTGCATTCCAGCTCAGGTGACCACCAGGGCGATGTGACATAGCCCGCCCGCCTGCCGTCTGGCCGCGCGATCAGCCAGAAATCGGGCGCGTAATCGGTGATCGGCGCGCCACCCATCTTCAGCCCCACCAGCTTGAGGTCAAAGGGGTAGTCGCCCGCCTCGATCCTGTCGCGCTGCGCCTCGAGCGCGGCGCGACCGATGTAATCCGCCTCTTTCTTGCGCGGCACCTGATAGGCCAGGTTGACCTGGAACGGCGAGGTCTCGGCGTCCATGTCCTGCCCCCATGACAGGATTCCCGCCGCGATCCGACGGTGATGCGCGGGTGCAATCACCCGCAGGCCGAACCGCGCGCCATGTCCCAGAACCGCATACCACATGGCCTCGGCATTGAGCGTGGCGTCGCGCAGATAGATCTCGTAACCCTTCTCGCCGGAAAACCCGGTCTGGCTGACCAGCACCGAACAGCCCGCCAGATCGCTTTCCATCAGCTCGTAATAGCGCAGCTCGCGGATAGATTCGCCGAACATGTCGACCATCAGGTCCTCGGATAGCGGCCCCTGCACCTGCACCGGCGCGACGTCGATCTCGTCGATCTCGACATCGTCGCCAAGACCCACGTTCAGCCCCTGCAACCACATGCCCAGATCGCTGTCCGAGATCGAGAACCAGAACTCGTCCTCTGCCAGCCTCAGCAGCACCGGATCGTTGAGGATGCCGCCCCGCTCGTTGCAAAGGATGGTGTATTTGCCATGCATCGGCGCGATCTTGCTGGCGTCGCGCGTGATGACCCGGTTCACGAAGGCCTCGGCATCGGGGCCGCGCACCCGAATCTGACGCTCTACCGCGACGTTCCACAGCGTGACGCGATTGACCAGCGCGTCATACTCGGCCATCGCGCCACCATCCTCGGGGCGCACATAGCCGCGCGGGTGATACATGCGGTTATAGACTTCGGCGCGCCAGCAGCCTGCCTCGATGGACATATGCCAGAACGGCGATTTGCGCACCCGTGTCGAGATCAGCATCTGAACGGGCGTTGGTCCGGATTGTCTGAGGTTGATCGGCACCAGCCTGTCCGACTGCGCCACACCCGGCACGTTGGGATGAAACCTGTCGCTTTCGCTCATGGTCCTGCCCTCCCGCCTTTCGGTCAAGATCGCAGGTTCAGTCTGACAGACCACCCCATCCCGAGTCGAGAGCACGCCCCGGCGCCGCCATCACATCGGCTTGAAGGCGCCTGCGCGCCGGCATCCGCACCGACGCGACACCGACGTGATACAGACATCTTGCCGATGCCGGTTTCAGACGTGAAATCAGATGGTTGAGACCGCTCGCCCCGTCAGCCCCTGCGCATCAGGTCGTCTTCCTCGTCGACGATGGAAATCCCCAGCTCGTCCAAACCGTTCTCCAGGTGATCCGACAGATGCGGCGTGCCCAGCAGGTAATCCGCCGTCGGCGTCGACGCCGATGACATCGCCGTCTGCTTGGCCTCTTCCAGATCGTCGGCGGTGAAACTCTCGCGTCCGATCCACATCAACGCCACAAGGCTGGCCTGTTCCTCTTCGCTCAGCCGGTCGATGAAGCCGCGCAGCTCGGGCTCGGCGCGATCCAGTTCGCGCGCCATCAGCACCACCTGCGCAATCTTGTATGTGCTTATATCCAGCATTGTCCGTCTCCTGTTCGCATGACCCGCGCCAGATTGGGTCAAGCCCTCTGCCTCGTCTTTGATCTTACGCAAGATCGCGCATCAGCGTCCGTGGCTGCGATCATAACCATTCACCGGCGGCGACGACCAGCCCTCAAGCGCATCTTCTTCCGGTGCGAATATCTCGATCAGCAGCGGGTGACAGACCGCCGCGTCGCTGGTGTGCTCGGCCGAACAATCCCCGCCGGGACAGGCGCTGAGCGCGCCCAGAAGATCGATTTCCGCCATGAATTCGATGTAATCGCCGGGGCGCACGGGGCTGGCCTTCATGAAATACTGCCCGGTATCGCGGGTGAACCCGGTGCACATGAAGACATTGAGAACGTCATGCACATGCGGCTCCGCCTCCTGCAGGCTCAGCCCGGTCGCATCGGCCAGCGCGCGTGTCAGGTTGGAATGGCAGCAATGGTGATACTGGACATTGCTCAGCAGGTTGCCGGTATAGGGATCGCAGCGCGTGCCGATCACGTCATGCACCGAACCGCCGAATCCGTCGATCCCGTACCAGTCCAGCGTATCGCCGGTGATCGTCGCCATCGGGCGCAGATAGGGAAAGCAGGACCACATCCGCTCGCCGGTGCTGAGATGCGTGCCATGCAGCGCCCGCGTCTTGCCTGAATAGAACCGCTCGGAAAGATCATGCGCATTCCAGAGGTTCAGGTCGCCCACCTGCGGCCCGCCAACCGATGTGATCCTGAAGAACTGCCCCGCCTCCACCCGGAAGGCCGCAGCATCGCGGGGCTCCGCCAGCACCTCGCCCACCTTGCGCGCGCCTTCGCGCGCAGCGGCATAAAGCGCCATGTCGGGCCTGGGCAGGGTTTCGTTGGGATAGCAGATCACCGGCGCGACGGCGCGCCGCGCTTCGGCATCTTCAGGGGCTTTGGTCATGGCCTGTCCTTCTTGTCCATCTGCCACCACATGGTCCCACCAGAAGGATTTTTTCAAGTGCGCGCGCGGATCACTTGAAACGAAGGCAGTCGCGCGGCGCCCTGTCGCCAACCGTCTCCGCCCCGCAATAGGCGCAGCGCCACACGCCTCGGCCGCGGTCCTGCCGCCAGCGGCAGTTCCGTGTCAGGGTGGTGGTCTGGTGACGCCAAAGGAAATAGATGACGACACCGACCAGAAGAATAAGCAGGATGACGAACATTCACAGGTCCCGGCAGTTTCCGGGACCCGTCCTAGCGCAAAGCGGTGCGGCTTGAAACCAGGTGTCAGGCCGCGCGATGATACAGAAACAGCCCTTCGTCTTCGGCAGGGCCTGCCGTCACCGGCAGCGGTTCGTCATCGTAATAGGCCCATGCCTGCTCCAGCAGCTTCAAGGCCTCCTCTGCGGTGGTCTTCGGGGTTTGGGCTTGCGGTGTCATAGGTCACTCCAGATCGTAAAGTGCCTCCCTGCCATGAATAATAGGCGCGAACCGCGTCCGTGACATCCCACAATAATGCATGTGAGCAATGCTCATGCCGCAACGCAGCAATCGCGCGGCACCTCAGATCAGAAGATGTCCGGCCAATCCCAGCGTAAACCCCATGACCGCGCCAAGCGGCGGCGACCAGTGGTGGCGTTCATGCGCATCCGGGGCGATGTCCTGAAAAATGATGTAAAGAATACCACCCGCCGCGAACATCATGATCACACCCAGCACCGCAGGCATCTGCGACAGAAAGGCAAACCCCAGTGCTGCACAGACCGGTCCCAACAGGGCCAGCCCGGCAAACAGCAGCACGATCCGCCTCGCTGACGGCCGCGCGCCGCCCTTCCTGATGTCACGAAACGCGGCAAAGCCCTCGGGCAGGTTCTGCAAAAAGATCAGCGCCGCCAACAGCGCCGCCGTGCCCGCTTCGGCCGTCAGCACCGCACCCAGCGCCATTGCCTCGGGCAGGTAATCCAGCAACATGGCCAGCAATTGCGCCCCGTGTCCGCCCCGGCGCTCGAGCCTTCGGTCAACCAGGTAGAACACCAGCCCGCCACCCGCGAACGCAGCCAGCGCGGCGGCAGGCGGCAGGGCATCGCTGCCCTCGGGCACCAGCACCAGCGCAATCGCCGCCAGGAGGGCGCCACCGCCGAATGCGACGATCCAGTGGACCGCCGGGGCGCTCAGGACGCGCCCGAACCGCGACATGCCCAGCATCGCCCCAAGCGGAATCGCCACGCCCGCCGCCAGCGACAGGATCAGGGCCGCCCAGAGACCACCCATCAGGTCACGTCATTTCCCATCACGCCCTCAGACAGCGCGTTCGACCATCAGTTTCTTGATCTCGGCGATGGCCTTGGCGGGGTTGAGCCCCTTGGGACAGGTCTTGGTGCAGTTCATGATCGTGTGGCAGCGATAGAGCTTGAACGGATCTTCCAGATCGTCCAGCCGCTCGCCCGTGGCCTCGTCGCGGCTGTCGATGATCCAGCGATAGGCATGCAACAGAGCCGCCGGTCCAAGATACTTGTCGCCGTTCCACCAATAGCTGGGGCAGGCTGTCGAGCAGCTGGCGCACATCACGCATTCGTAAAGCCCGTCCAGCTTTTCGCGGTCCTCGATCGACTGCCGCCATTCCTTGGCGGGGCGGTTCGTCTTGGTCTCCAGCCACGGCATGATGCTGGCATGCTGCGCGTAGAAATGGGTCAGGTCCGGGATCAGGTCTTTGACCACCGGCATATGCGGCAGCGGATAGATCTTCACGTCACCCTTGATCTCGTCCATGCCATAGATACAGGCCAGCGTGTTGATCCCGTCGATATTCATCGCGCAGGAGCCGCAGATCCCCTCGCGACATGACCGCCGGAAGGTCAGCGTCGGGTCGATCTTGTTCTTGATGTAGATAAGCGCATCCAGAACCATCGGCCCGCAATCGTCCATGTCGACGAAGTAGGTGTCGACGCTGGGATTGTCGCCCTCGTCCGGGTTCCAGCGATAGATCTGGAACTTGCGCAGGTTGCTCGCGCCCTCCGGCTTGGGCCAGGTCTTGCCCCGGATCATGCGCGAATTCTTGGGGAGTCTGAGTTGAACCATTCTTCTCTCCTGTTCAGGCGGCGCGCGCCTTGCCGCAAGGCTGTCGCCTCGTGGCATCTTTCGTTCCCTGCGCCTTGATGCGCATGTGGCAAGCCATCAGAATGTCCGTTCCTTCGGCGCGATCTTCTTGAGGCTGATCCCGCCTTCCTTCTCGGTCGAAAGCGGCGCCTCGATCACCGGGCGGTATTCCAGGCTGGTCTTGTTGCCCTCCACCCGCGCGATCGTATGCACCCGCCATGCCTTGTCGTCGCGCTCGGGGAAGTCCTCGTGCGCATGGGCACCGCGGCTTTCTTGGCGCGCCTCGGCGCCGGTGATCGTCGCCAGCGCGTTCGGCATGAGGTTGGTCAGTTCCAGCGTCTCCATCAGGTCCGAGTTCCACACCAATGAGCGATCGGTGACCTTGAGATCGTCCAGCTTGCCGGCGATCTCACCCATCTTCTTGACGCCCTCGGCCAGGGTCTTGGATGTGCGGAACACGGCGGCGTCTTCCTGCATGGTCTTCTGCATCTCGAGCCGCAGGTCAGCAGTCGGCACCGCGCCATCGGCATGGCGCAGCCCGTCGAAGCGATCGAGCGCCTTGTCCACCTGGCCCGTGTTGGTCTCGGGGACCGCGCTTTCGGCGTCCACGACCTTGCCCGCGCGAATCGCGGCGGCGCGCCCGAACACCACGAGGTCGATCAGCGAGTTCGAACCAAGGCGGTTCGCCCCGTGAACACTGGCGCAGCCCGCCTCGCCCACGGCCATCAGGCCCGGCACGATGTTGTTGGGGTCTTTCGCGGTGGGGTTCAGAACCTCGCCCCAGTAGTTCGTCGGGATGCCGCCCATGTTGTAATGCACGGTCGGCAGCACCGGGATCGGCTCCTTGGTCACGTCGACGCCCGCGAAAATGCGTGCGCTTTCCGAGATACCCGGCAGGCGCAGTTGCAGCGCCTCCTTGGGCAGGTGGCTCAGGTTCAGGTGGATATGGTCGCCATGCGTGCCCACACCCCGGCCCTCGCGGATCTCCATCGTCATCGAGCGGCTGACATAGTCGCGCGGCGCAAGGTCCTTGTAGTTGGGCGCATAGCGCTCCATGAACCGCTCGCCTTCCGAGTTGGTCAGGTAACCGCCCTCGCCGCGCGCGCCTTCGGTTATCAGGCAGCCCGAGCCGTAAATGCCGGTGGGGTGGAACTGCACGAACTCCATATCCTGAAGCGGCAGCCCCGCGCGCGCCACCATCCCGCCACCGTCGCCGGTGCAGGTATGTGCGCTTGTGGCACTGAAATAGGCGCGCCCATAGCCGCCCGTGGCCAGCACGACCATCTTGGCGTTGAACACGTGGATCGTGCCGTCATCCAGCTTCCAGCAGACCACGCCGGTGCAGGCGCCGTCATCGCTCATGATCAGGTCGATGGCAAAATATTCGATATAGAACTCGGCCTTCTGCTTGAGGCTCTGTCCGTAAAGCGTGTGCAGGATCGCGTGGCCGGTCCGGTCCGCGGCGGCGCAGGTGCGCTGCACCGGCGGGCCTTCGCCGAACTCGGTCGTATGACCGCCAAAGGGACGCTGATAGATCTTGCCTTCTTCGGTGCGCGAGAACGGCACCCCGTAATGTTCGAGCTCATAGACCGCCTTGGGCGCCTCGCGGGCAAGGTATTCCATCGCGTCCGTGTCGCCCAGCCAGTCGCTGCCCTTCACGGTGTCATACATATGCCACTGCCAGTGGTCCGGCCCCATGTTGCTGAGCGATGCGGCGATCCCGCCCTGTGCCGCAACCGTATGCGAGCGCGTCGGGAACACCTTGGTCACACAGGCTGTGCGCAACCCCTGTTCGGCCATGCCCAGCGTAGCGCGCAGCCCCGCGCCGCCAGCCCCGACGACAACCACGTCGTAATCATGTGTCTCGTATTCGTAAGCAGCCATTGCTTGAAAACTCCGGGGTTAGAGAGCCAGTTTGACGACAGCGAACATGCCCGTGGCCATCAGGCCATAGGACAGCACGGTCACACCGATAATCAGGATCTTGCGGGTCATCCCGCGCGAGTAATCCTCGATCAGGGTCTGCGCGCCCCTGCGGAAATGCTGAAGCCCGACATAAAGCACCAGCAATGTCAGGATCGCCATCGCCGGATGCGCGAACACCGCGCTGACTTCGTCATGGGTGCCGCCGATGGTGCGGCCCAGCACGAACAGGAACATCGGAACGATCAGCGCCAGGCCGACGGCGCTGACGGTCATGTACCAGTGATGCTCGGTTCCGCTATGGGCGGCGCCAAGGCCCTCGGCGCGCTTGCGTGCGGTCAGAAAACGCATGGCTGGCCTCCCTTTCAGATGATGATCAATGTGATGACGGTCAGAATGACCGAACCGATGACGCAGGCCCAGCCCAGAAGCTCGGCGGTTGGAATGTCCAGCCCCTTGCCGGCGTCATAGTAAAGATGCCGCAACCCGGCCAGGTAGTGATACCAGATCGCCCAGAGCGACAGCGTCAGCACAAGGTCGCCGAACCACGAGGTCACGACCCGGTCCGCCAGCGCGAAATATTCCGGCCCCGTCGCCGCGGCCAGCAGCCACCAGATGATCAGGCCGAAGCCGACGATCAGCGCATTGCCGGTCAGCCGCGTCAATATCGAGGTGATCGAGGTAAGTTGCGGGCGATAGACTTGCAGATGAGGTGAAAGCGGGCGGTCGCCCCGGTTCACGTCGGCCATGGTCGGTCCCTTCGTTTTCGTCTGCCTGCGCATGGCCCGCCCTTGCGGGCCGCGTCGGTTCACGGGTATCTTTTAGCGCCCCAGATGTTTTTGCACAGCCCCAATCACCGGAATCTTCCGGCATTTCGAGGCATAAACCCCTATTTGTGATCACATCATTTATCGCGTGATCACAAAACCTTGGCCAGCGGCCGCCTTTTGAGAGCGATCGTCGCCGCAAGAGAGACTCAGCCCCCTCCTCCCGCAAGGTCGGTCAGCAACGTGCATCCGTGATCACAAAAGCCCTTTCAGGTCTTGAACACACGGTAGATCGCAGGAATCACCAGCACTGTCAGCAAGGTGGACGATATCAGGCCGAAGAACAATGACAGTGCCAGCCCCTGAAAGATCGGATCGGCCAGGATCACCGCCGCCCCGATCATCGCCGCCAGCGCCGTCAGCAGGATTGGCCTGAACCGGATCGCCCCGGCCTCGATCAGGATCTCCTGCATGGTCTTGCCCTCGGGGTCGGTGTGGCGGATGAAATCCACCAGCAGGATCGAGTTGCGCACGATGATCCCCGCCAGTGCGATGAACCCGATCATCGACGGCGCCGAAAAGGGCGCGCCCCACAGCCAGTGACCCACCATGATGCCGATAAAGGTCAGCGGCACCGGCGTCAGGATCACCAGCGGCACCCGGAACGACCCGAACTGCGCCACCACCAGGATATATATGCCAAGGATCGCCACCCCGAAGGCCGCGCCCATGTCGCGGAAGGTGACGAAAGTGACCTCCCATTCGCCATCCCACAAAAGCGTCACGCCGCTTTCGTCCTCGGGCTGGCCATTCATGGCGATGCGGGGTTTCTCGCCCTCGGGCCAGTCCATCGCGTCGATCTTGTCGGCCACGGCCAGCATCCCGTAAAGCGGCGCCTCGAAATCCCCGGCCAGTTCAGCCGTCACCATCTCGAGGTTGCGCCCGTTGCGCCGGAAGATCGGGTATGAGGCCTCTTCGTCCTGCACCTGCACCACGTCGCCCAGTTCCACCACGCCGCGCGCGCCGGGCAGCACATTGGCCGGGATCGGTGTGGACAGGAAGCGCTGGTCGACCACCCGGTCGCCCTTGGCCCGTGCCACCGTCAGGGGGATCGGGTCGCGCCCCTCGCCGCGATGCGAATAGCCCACGACGGTCTGACCGTTGAGGATTTCCAGCGTGTCGAACACATCGCCTTCCTTCACGCCGAAGAACTCCAGGTCGTCGCTGGAAATCGTTACCCGCAGGCGACGCGGCTGTTCGCCGAAACTGTCATCCACATCGACGATGAAAGGCACCTCCTCGAAGGCGCCGCGCAACTTGCTGGCCACCTCGCGGCGGGTTTCGGCATCGGGGCCATAGATCTCGGCCAGCAGCGTCGCCAGAACCGGCGGGCCGGGCGGCGGCTCGACAGTCTTCAAGACCGTGCCCTCGGGCAGGTCCAGCCCCGTCAGCCGTTGGCGCAGGTCCAGCGCGATGTCGTGGCTGGTGCGCTCACGCGCGCCCTTGGGCGCCAGCATGATCTGCACATCGCCCTGTTCGGGCATGGATCGCAGATAGTAGTGCCGCACGAGACCGTTGAAATTGAAGGGGGCAGCGGCACCGGCATGGGTCTGCGCCTCGATCACCTCGGGTAGGTCCATCGCCTTCTGCGCCACCTGCTGCACCACCGCGTCCGTCGCCTCGACCGATGCGCCCTCGGGCAGATCCACGACCACCGACAGTTCCGATTTGTTGTCGAAGGGCAGCAGCTTGACCGTCACGTCCTTCGTATAAAGCAGCCCGAGCGAACCGAAGGACACCACCACCGTCACCGCCAGGAACAGACCGCTGCGCGCCTTGGTCGCTAGGATCGGCACCGCCACCCGGCGGTAGATCCGGCCCAGACGGCCCTCGCCCTCTTCGTGGTGATCACTGCCACCCCGGCCAGCCACCTTCACCATCAGCCACGGCGTCACCATCACCGCCACGAAGAACGAGAAAATCATCGCCGCCGAGGCATTGGCCGGAATCGGGCTCATATACGGCCCCATGAGGCCGGACACGAACAGCATCGGCAAAAGCGCGACGACCACGGTCAGCGTGGCGACGATGGTGGGGTTGCCCACCTCCGCCACCGCGTCGATCGCCGCCTGAATACGGCTCTTGCCGCGATCCAGTTGCCAGTGCCGCGCGATATTCTCGATCACGACAATGGCGTCGTCGACCAATATGCCGATGGAAAAGATCAACGCGAACAGCGAGACGCGGTTGAGCGTGTATCCCATGATCCAGGCCGCGAACAGCGTCAGCAGGATCGTCATCGGGATGACCACCGCCACCACGATGCTTTCGCGCCAGCCGATCGACAGCCAGACCAGCGCGATGATCGACACCGTCGCCAGCGCCAGGTGGAACAGCAGCTCGTTGGCCTTTTCATTGGCGGTTTCGCCATAATCCCGCGTCACCGACAGCGCCACGCTTTCGGGGATCAGCTCGCCCTCCAGCATGTGAACCCGGTGCAGGATCTCTTCGGCCACCACCACGGCATTCGCGCCCGCCCGCTTGGCCAGCGCCAGCGTCACGGCAGGGGCGCGATGCAGGTCGCCCGCCGCGTCGCGGGTGACATTGGCGACGTAATGCTCGGACATATCGGGCACGAAGGCGATGTCGGCCACGTCCCCCACATAGACGGGCCGCCCGTCGCGCGTGGTCAGCAGCAGGCTCGCGATCTCGGCAGGGCCGGTCAGGGTCTCACCCGCGATCAGGTCGATCTGCGCGCCGCCATCTCGCACCTGCCCGGTGCGAAAGGCCCGGTTGGCACTTTGCACCTTGCCGGCAAGCTGTTGCAGGGTCACCCCATGCATCGCCAGCCTTTCGGGATCGGGCGCGATGCGGATCGCCTCCTGCGCCTCGCCTGTCAGATAGGTCAGGCCGACATCCTCGATCTTGGTCAGTTCACCGCGCAACGCCCGCGCGATGCGTGTGAGATCATAGGACGACACCTCGTGCCCCGGCTTGCCCGAAAGGGTCAGCGTCACGATGGCAACATCGTTGATCCCGCGCCCGACGATCAACGGCTCGGGGATCCCCACCGGAATGCGGTCGAGGTTCGCGCGCACCTTCTCATGCACCCGCAGGATCGCCGCATCCGCCGATGTCCCCGCCTCGAACCTCGCGGTCACCATCGCCCCGTCATCGCGTGTCTGGGAATAGACATGCTCGACATCGTCGATGGCCTGCACGATGTTCTCCATCGGCTCGCTCACCAGCTGCACCGCATCCTCGGCGGTCAGCCCCGAGGCGCTGATATGAATATCCACCAGCGGCACGGAAATCTGCGGCTCTTCCTCGCGCGGCAGGCTGACAAGCGCGATCAGCCCCACGGCCAGCGCCGCCAGGATCAGAAGCGGAGTCAGCGGCGAGGCGATGAACGCGCGTGTCAGCCCCCCGGCCAGCCCCAGGCCGCGGCCGCTTTCGCCCCGATCATTCATGTCCGGTCACCACCACGTCGCCGGGCCTGAGACCCGTCAGGATCTCGACCATCGCGGCGCCATCCACATCATGCACCGGCCCCGGCACGACGCTGCGCAGCACCGTGCCGCCCTCATGCGCGACGTTCAGGAAATCGAGGCCCGCGCGCGTGATCAGCGCATCCTGCGGCACCAAGAGGGCCTGATGCTCGCCGACCGGCAGGCGGACCAGCAGCCGCGCATCCACGAAACGCGCGCTCAGCCCCTCGACCTCGACATCGGCGATCACGCGCCCGTTCTCGATCAGCGGATAGATCTTGGCCAGCCGCCCCTCGTGGGCACCTTCCGGCCCTTCAATCCGGATCGCATCGCCCTCGACCAGCGCTGTTGCATGGCGCTCGGGCACGGCAAGGCGCAGGAACACGCCGCCACCGCCCAGCGTCGCGATCGTCTGGCCCGGCGTCACCACTGCGCCCGTCGTCACCGGCACATCCAGAACCACGCCGCCAAGCGGCGCATGGATCGCGCCCTCGGCCACCTGCTGTTCGATCACGTGCCGGTCGGCCTGCGCCGCCGCGATCTCGTTGGTGATCACATCGACCTGCGTGCGCAGCGAATCCAGCCGCTGCACCGTGGTCACACCACGTTCCAGCAATTCCTCGCCGCGGGCCAGCTCGGCCTCGGCATTCTCAAGCCGCGATTGCGCCGCCTGTATCTGTGCGTCGATGGCGCGCAGCTGGAAATCCTGCTTGGCGTCCACCACCCGGCCCAATTGGTCGCCGCTTTCGACACGGTCGCCCTCGGCCACCAGCAATTCCTCGAGCGTCCCGCCCAGACGGGCGCGTGCCGGAACCCGGTCGCGGGTCTCGACCCGTCCGTAAACCGCCTTCCAGTCGGTGACGGTCACCGGTTCGATGACAAGGTCAGCTGCCACTCCCGGCGAGGCCAGGAGGAAGATCGACGCGATCACCCGCAAGGCGGGCCATTTCATGGGCATGGGTTTGCTCCGACAGCAAGGACAGTTGCGCGAACATAGTCATTCACATTCTAAAAACAATATGTGATTGACCGCGACCGCGCCGAATGTGCCCCGCGCCACCTGGCTCAAACGGGGATCAACGCCCAGTAATCCAGGTCCAGCATCACATGAGGCAGATATTTACCATCATCGCCCTTGCGTGTGAACGGCTCTCCGCCCTTGGTCGCGACCAGCCGCAACCGGATCGCGCCAACGCCGGGGGCCGGGGTTTCGGCCTTGTCCAGCACCTCGGACCAGGCCCGGATCGTATCTCCGCCATAGCAGGGATTCGCATGCGCACCGCCATTCAGCCCGACGATCATCTGCGCATTGGCCAAACCGTTGAAGCTGAGCGCGCGCGCCATCGAGATCACATGCCCGCCATAGATCAGGCGGCGGCCATCCTCACGCGCGGTCACGTCGAAATGCACCTTGGCCGTGTTCTGCCAAAGGCGCGTGGCCATCATGTGCTCCGCCTCCTCGACGGTCACGCCATCGACATGGTCGATCAGCTCGCCCACCTCGTAATCGCCCCAGCGATGCGGCTCGCCCGCCAGCGTGAAATCGTAATCCGAGAAATCCAGCCCCTCGGGCACCACAAGGTCACTCGCCTCCAGCGCGGGCTTGAGCTCGGGGATCAGTGTTTCGGGCGCGGGGGCGTCCATGTCATGCTTGCGCACCATGACCCAGCGGACGTAATCCATCACCACTTCGCCGCGCTGGTTCTCGCCGCGCGTGCGCACCCAGACCACGCCGGATTTCCCGTTGGAATTCTGCTTGAGCCCGATCACCTCGGAGGTGGAGCGCAGCGTATCCCCAGGCCACACCGGCTTCAGCCAGCGCCCCTCGGCATAACCAAGATTGGCCAGCGCGTTCAGGGACACGTCCGGCACCGTCTTGCCGAAGACCACATGGAACGCCGCCAGATCATCAAGCGGGCTTGCAGGCAGACCGCACCGGCGTGCGAACTCATCCGATGAATAAAGCGCATGACGCGCCGGATAGAGCGCGTGATAAAGCGCGCGCTCGCCCCCAGATACGGTGCGCGGCACCGCATGCTCGATCACGTCGCCAACGCGGTAATCCTCGAAGAAGCGGCCCGGATTGGTCTTGGCCATGCTTATTGTTCCCCCAGTTTCAGCTCGGGGCTGTATTCGCCCTCGACCTCTTTCACCACGGCCTGACCACAGCGCATCACCCCGTTGGCATCGTCATAGGCATAGGTCGGCCCGCCATGCAGCTCCCAGCCCCTGGCCAGCGCCGCGCTGACCTTGTGGCAGAACGCCGACGTGTCGTCAGCCGACAGGAATCGGTAGAGCTTCATCGCGTCACCCGAAGACCGGATAACCGAGCCAGTAATGGATCGCCGCGATCACCGCGAAAACCACCACCGTCCCGCCGAGCGCCGCGATTTCCTTACGCTTTGGCGCAGGCGCGGGTGGGCTCCATTCGGGCTGGGCCTTGTTGATCACGATCATCTCGACGACCGCCCAGGCCAGCAGACCGCCGAACAGCACGAACGAGGGCACATCGCCATTGACCAGCAGATGCGCCAGCGCCCAGACCTTGACGCCCGTCAGCATGGGATGGCGCATCTTGCGCGCCAGCCCGGTCTGCATCCCCGATACGGCGAACAGGTAGACCGACAGCAGCATCAGAAGGTTGTTGATGCCCACCGTTGCCGGATGCCGCCCCCAGAAAAACGCCCCATCCGCCGCGCGATAGCCGATCACCATCAGCACCACGCCCGCCAGGATCACCAGCGCCGCCAGCCCCTTGCCGGCGTCGCCCATGCCTGCCCGCGCACCCGGCGCGAACCGCTTGAACATATGCCCCGCCGACCAGAGGATCAGCCCCAGAACAAGATAAGCCATGTCATTTTACTCCGTTGCCATTTCCCTGATCGCCTCGGCCTTGCCCAGCAGGCGCTTGGCGGCGACCACATGCAGGTTCTCGACGATCTGTCCGTCCACCACGGCCACACCCTGCCCCGAGGCCTTGCTTTCCTCATAAGCGGCGATCTGGCGCTCGGCGGTCTCGATTTCCGACTGCGTCGGCGCAAAGGCGGTGTTCGTCACCTCGATCTGCGCGGGATGGATCAATGTCTTGCCATCAAATCCCAGGTCGCGCCCCTGTTCGCATTCGGCCTTCAGCCCGTCGCCGTCGCGGAACCGGTTGTAGACCCCGTCGATCGCCACGACACCGCGCGCCGCGCGCGCGGCCATCACGATCATCTGCAAGGCGCTCATCAGCGGCAGGCGGTCGGCGCGATAACGGCAGCCAAGATCCTTGGTCAGGTCGTTGGTGCCGGTGACCAGCCCCGTGACCTGCGCATGGGCGGCGATCTCGCGGGCGTTGAACACGCTGGCGGGCGTTTCCATCATCACCCAGATCGGCACCTGCGGCCCCAGCATGTCGGCCAGGTTGTCCACGTCCGAAGGCGTGTTGACCTTGGGCAGCAGGATCGCATCCGCCCCCGCCTCGCCCAGCACGCGCACATCCTCAAGACCCCATTCGGTGGTCAGCGCATTGATCCGCACGATCCGCGACCGTTTGCCGTAACCGCCCTCGGCCAGCGCGCGCGCCAGCGTCTCGCGGGCCTCGGCCTTGGCCTCGGGCGCAACCGCGTCCTCCAGATCGAAGATGATCGCATCCGCGGGCAGCTCACGCGCCTTTTCCAGCGCCCGTTCCTTTGAACCGGGAATGTAAAGAACCGAGCGGTAGGGTCGCGTCGCGGTATCCATCTGAAGCCTGTCTCCCGAGTCACTGCCGAAATAAACTTGCGCCGGAATGCCACTTTTCGCGCGAAAAATTCAAGTGCTTTGTCGCCGCAACGCAGAAAATGCCACCTTCTCGGCCACCACACACCTAGGTCAGCGCATCCCAGATCAACTTGCCGCCGGTCAATGTCAGCAAGACATAGGTCACCGCAAAGAATGCCCGTTCCGACACGATCCGATGCGCGCGCACCCCCAGCCACGCACCAAACACCGCGACCGGCGCCAGCACGAGGTCGATCAGCAAGGTCTCGGCGGTAAAGATGCCCAGGAACGCGTAGGGCACGAATTTCACGATATTGTAGACCCAGAAGGTCAGCACCGTCGTCGCCTGGAACGTCGTCTTGTCCAGTCGCTGCGACAACAGATAGGCGGCGGCCGGCGGGCCGCCCGCATGGCTGACGAAGCTCGTGAACCCGGCCACCACGCCGGCCAGCACCCCCGCCCAGCCAGGCAGCGGCCGTGCCGCCACCCGCATCAGTCCGGCGCGCAGCGCGATCTGCCAGCCCACGAACAGGAAACAGATCGCACCGATCAGCAACCGCAACAGATCGGCATCCGCCACCTTGTAAAGCGCCGCGCCCAGCGCCACCCCCGGCACACCGCCCAGCATCAGCCGGCGCGCGTCGCGCCAGCTCCAGCGCCGCCAATACGGCCTGAGCGTCGAGACGTCGATCAGCATCAACAGCGGCAGCATGATGCCCAGCGCCTGCCCCGGCGGAACCATCAGCGCCAGAATCGACGCACCCGCAAAGGCCGCGCCCGAACCGAATCCGCCCTTGGAAATCCCGGCCATCAGCACCGCAGGCACCGCAACCGCGAAAAGGCCCAATTCGATTGCCAGCATGATTTTTGCCCGTAAACCCCTGTTTCCCGGCACTGTTAGCGCGTTTTGCCTGCCCCGGCCAGAAACAGCCCGTAAGGCCTGCATCGCGCGCCGGTCTTGCGCAGGGCGCAAATTGGGACTACCCCAAGCGCGAAAATTCCAACCGACCGGAGACAGAATCCAATGGCCAGACCCAAGATTGCCCTCATCGGCGCAGGACAGATCGGTGGCACCCTTGCCCACCTTGCCGCGCTGAAGGAACTGGGCGATGTCGTCCTGTTCGATATCGCCGAAGGCACACCCGAAGGCAAATCGCTCGACATCGCTGAATCCGGCCCCTCCGAAGGGTTCGATGCCCGCCTGAAAGGCACCCAGGACTACGCCGACATCGCTGGCGCCGACGTGTGCATCGTCACCGCCGGCGTGCCCCGCAAGCCGGGCATGAGCCGCGACGACCTTCTGGGCATCAACCTCAAGGTCATGAAATCCGTGGGCGAAGGCATCCGCGACAACGCCCCGGACGCATTCGTGATCTGCATCACCAACCCGCTCGATGCGATGGTCTGGGCGCTGCGCGAATTCTCGGGCCTGCCCCATGAAAAAGTCTGCGGCATGGCCGGTGTGCTGGACAGCGCCCGCTTCCGCCACTTCCTCAGCCTTGAATTCGACGTCTCGATGAAAGACGTCACCGCCTTCGTTCTGGGCGGTCATGGCGACACGATGGTGCCGCTGACCCGCTATTCGACGGTGGCCGGCGTGCCGCTGCCCGACCTCGTGCAGATGGGCTGGACCACGCAGGACAAACTGGACGCGATCGTTCAGCGCACCCGCGACGGCGGTGCCGAGATCGTCGGCCTGCTCAAGACCGGCTCGGCCTTCTACGCGCCCGCCACGTCGGCGATCGAGATGGCCGAAGCCTATCTCAAGGACCAGAAGCGCGTGCTGCCCTGCGCGGCCTATGTCGATGGCGCCTTCGGGCTGAACGGCTTCTATGTCGGCGTGCCCACAGTGATCGGCGCAGGCGGCATCGAGCGCATTCTCGACATCAAGATGACCAAGGACGAACAGGCCATGTTCGACAAATCCGTCGATGCGGTCAAAGGCCTGGTCAAGGCCTGCAAGGAAATCGACAGCTCGCTGGCGTAACAGCAGAGCAAGTCGGCAGCCTTTCGCGGCGCCCCTCCGGGGGCGCCGTTTTCATTCGCCGCATTGATTCTTTTCAAACATGCGGAATCCAAGATATTTTCTTTGTGATCACAGCAATAATTTGTGTGATCACAAAACCCGGAAAATTGCCCGAAATATCCACCCCATGTAAGAAAACGGTTTAAACCGGCGTCAAGCATGTGGGTATATCTGTCCTGATCGTAGCAAAACGGGACTTTTTCATGAACATCCATGAGTATCAGGCGAAGGCCCTCCTTCGCTCCTACGGCGCCCCGGTCTCGGATGGCCGCGTCGTGCTGCGCGCGGAAGAGGCCAAGACCGCCGCGGGCGAACTCGACGGCCCCCTCTGGGTGGTCAAGGCGCAGATCCACGCAGGTGGCCGCGGCAAGGGCAGCTTCAAGGAGCCCGGCGCAGGCGAAGCCGGCGGTGTCCGCCTCGCCAAGTCGGTCGAGGAAGCCGCCGAGGAAACCAAGCGCATGCTCGGCCGCACCCTCGTCACCAAGCAGACCGGCCCGGCCGGCAAGCAGGTGAACCGGATCTATATCGAAGACGGGTCCGGCATCGAAAAGGAATTCTACCTCGCGCTCCTGGTCGACCGCCAGACATCGCGCATCTCTTTCGTCGCCTCGACCGAGGGCGGCATGGATATCGAGGAAGTCGCCGAAAGCACCCCCGACAAGATCCTCAGCTTCTCGGTTGATCCCGCCACCGGCTACCAGCCGTTCCACGGCCGCCGGATCGCCTTCATGCTGGGTCTCGAGGGCGCGCAGGTCAAGCAATGCGTCAAGCTGATGGGCATCCTCTATACGCTGTTCCTCGAAAAGGACATGGAGATGCTGGAGATCAACCCGCTGATCCTGACCGACAAGGGCGACCTGAAATGCCTCGACGCGAAGATGAGCTTTGACTCCAACGCGATCTATCGTCACTCGGACATCGCCGAACTGCGCGACACGACCGAGGAAGACCCCAAGGAACTCGAAGCCTCCAAATACGATCTCAACTACATCGCCCTCGATGGCGAGATCGGCTGCATGGTGAATGGCGCAGGCCTTGCGATGGCCACGATGGACATCATCAAGCTCTACGGCGCGGAACCGGCCAACTTCCTTGACGTGGGCGGTGGCGCCACCAAGGAGAAGGTGACCGAGGCGTTCAAGATCATCACCTCGGACCCGCAGGTCAAAGGCATCCTGGTCAACATCTTCGGTGGCATCATGCGCTGCGATGTGATCGCCGAGGGCGTGATCGCCGCCGTCAAGGAAGTCGGGCTGAAAGTGCCGCTTGTGGTGCGTCTCGAAGGCACGAATGTCGAGAAGGGCAAGGAAATCATCTCGAATTCCGGCCTCGACGTCATCGCCGCCGACGACCTGAAAGACGGTGCCGAAAAGATCGTGAAGGCGGTCAAAGGCTGACCCCCCAGGGCGCGCATCCGCTGCGCGCCTTTCCCGGAATTTCCAAAGGAGAACGCCAAGATGGCAGTCCTCATCGACGAAAACACCAAGGTGATCTGTCAGGGCCTCACCGGCTCGCAGGGCACTTTCCACACCGAACAGGCCATCGCCTATGGCACCAAGATGGTCGGCGGCGTCACCCCCGGCAAGGGCGGCCAGACGCATCTTGACCTGCCGGTCTTCAACTCGGTCCACGAGGCCAAGCACCAGACGGACGCGAACGCGTCGGTCATCTACGTCCCGCCGCCCTTCGCCGCCGACTCGATCCTCGAGGCGATCGACGCCGAGATGGACGTGATCGTCTGCATCACCGAAGGCATCCCGGTCCTGGACATGATGCGCGTCAAGCGCGCGCTGGAAACCTCGAAATCCACGCTGATCGGCCCCAACTGCCCCGGCGTCATCACCCCCGACGCCTGCAAGATCGGCATCATGCCCGGCCATATCCACAAGCGTGGCAAGGTCGGCGTCGTGTCGCGCTCGGGCACGCTCACCTACGAGGCGGTCAAGCAGACCACCGATGTGGGCCTTGGCCAGTCCACCTGCGTCGGCATCGGCGGCGACCCGATCAAGGGGACTGAACATATCGACGTGCTGGAATGGTTCCTCGCCGATGACGAGACCGAGGCAATCATCATGATCGGCGAAATCGGCGGCTCCGCCGAGGAAGACGCCGCCGCATTCCTCGCCTCCGAACGCAAGAAGGGCCGCTGGAAACCCACCGCAGGCTTCATCGCCGGGCGCACCGCCCCTCCGGGCCGCCGCATGGGCCACGCGGGCGCCATCGTCGCCGGCGGCAAGGGCGGCGCCGACGACAAGATCGAGGCGATGAAATCCGCCGGGATCACCGTCGCCGACAGCCCCGCCACCCTGGGCGAGGCCGTGCTGGCCGCGATCAAGGGCTGAACATCACCGGGGTGGGCGGCATCACCGCCCACCCTTTCGCCCCGGCGAAGCATCATGACGGGCACCTGAGCGACCATCCGGGTTTCTCTCCTGCTGCTTCATCAGACCGGTCGGAAAGGACACGCGATGACGGATCAACCCAGAACGGCCCACACCCGCGCCATGCGCGCCGCTGCGGTGTCCGTCGCCTTGTTCTTCGGCCTTCTCGCCTCGGGCGCGCAGGCACAGTCCCCCGGCCCGCTTGACGGCAAGCTGTTCGGCGGCGGCAACCGCGCGCTGGTGGTCATCCTGCACGGCGATGTCAGCAAGGGCGGCCCGGCCGATTACCACTACGATATCGCCAGGCGGATCGCCGCGCAGAACAAGGGCGCCAGCGTCTTCGCCATGTTGCGCCCCGGCTATACGGATGCGCGCGGCGGCAAATCGCCCGGCTCCCACAATGGCCGACGCGACCACTACACCAGCGCCAACAACGCCCTTGTCGCCAAGACCATCCAGGCGCTTGCCCAACAGACCGGCAACAGGCGCGTGATCGCGGTCGGCCATTCCGGCGGCGCGGCACAGCTTGGCGCGATCGCCGGCGCATATCCCGGCCTCCTCGACAGCGTGATCCTCGTCTCCTGTCCCTGCAACCTCGAAGAATGGCGCAACGCCCGCGGCAAATCGGCCTGGCGCAACAGCGTTTCGCCCCACCGCCTGATCTCCGGGATCGCCCCCGGCACCCGGATCATCGCCGCCGTCGGCACGTCCGACAACAACACTTTCCCGCAGCTTTCGCAGGCCTATATCGATGCCACCCGCGCCCGCGGCCTCCCGGCCGGTTTCGTGCCCGTCAAGGGCGCAGGCCACAGCTTCAAAGGCCTTCAGAGCACGGTTGAAAAGCTGGTGAAATCCGAACTGTCCAAATGACTGAATGCGCCCTTTCGCGCGGAGAACGACCATGACAGACCAAAGCCCCAACGACCAGTTCCATGCCTCCTCCTTCATGCAGGGGCATAACGCCGAGTATCTCGAACAGCTCTATGCGCGCTACGCCAACGACCCCAACGCTGTTGACGAAGCCTGGCAGGCGTTCTTTTCGCAGCTCGGCGATGGCGACAGCGATGTGCGCAAGGAGGCCGCTGGCCCCTCATGGGCGCGCGCCGACTGGCCGCCGGTGCCCAATGACGACCTGACCAGCGCCCTTACCGGCGAATGGCCAGCCGAGATCGAAACCGCCAGGGCCGACGAGAAGATCCGCCAGAAAGCCGCCGAAACCGGCGTCGAGGTCTCGGATGAGTCGGTCAAGCGCGCAGTGCTCGATTCCGTGCGTGCGCTGATGCTGATCCGCGCCTACCGCATCCGCGGCCACCTCATCGCCGAGCTGGACCCGCTTGGCCTGCGCGATCATGGCCACCGCCCCGAGCTTGACCCGAAATCCTACGGTTTCACCGAAACCGACATGGACCGCCCGATCTTCATCGACAATGTTCTGGGCCTTCAGGTCGCCTCGATCCGCCAGATCCTCGACATCGTCAAACGCACCTATTGCGGCACCTTCGCGCTGCAATACATGCATATTTCCGATCCCGAACAGGCCGCCTGGCTGAAGGAGCGGATCGAAGGCTACGACAAGGAAATCACCTTCACCCGCGAGGGCCGCAAGGCGATCCTCAACAAGCTGGTCGAGGCCGAGGGCTTCGAGAAATACCTGCATGTCAAATACATGGGCACCAAGCGTTTCGGCCTTGATGGCGGCGAAAGCCTGATTCCCGCGATGGAACAGATCATCAAGCGCGGCGGCAGCCTCGGGGTCCGGGAAATCGTCATCGGCATGCCCCACCGCGGCCGCCTCAGCGTGCTGGCCAACGTGATGGGCAAACCCTATCGCGCGATCTTCAACGAATTCCAGGGCGGCAGCTTCAAGCCCGAGGACGTGGACGGATCAGGCGACGTGAAATACCACCTCGGCGCATCCTCCGACCGTGAATTCGACGGCAACAAGGTCCACCTGTCGCTGACCGCCAACCCCTCGCATCTCGAGGCGGTGAACCCCGTGGTCCTGGGCAAGGTGCGCGCCAAGCAGGACCAGCTGAGCGACAGCGAGCGCACCAGCGTCCTGCCCATCCTGCTGCATGGCGACGCGGCCTTTGCCGGCCAGGGCGTCGTGGCCGAATGTTTCGGTCTCTCGGGCCTCAAGGGGCACAAGACCGGCGGCACCATGCATATCGTCGTGAACAACCAGATCGGCTTCACGACCGCGCCGCATTTCTCGCGCTCATCGCCCTATCCCACCGATATCGCGCTGATGGTCGAGGCACCCATCTTCCACGTCAATGGGGACGACCCCGAGGCCGTGGTCCACGCCGCCAAGGTCGCCACGGAATTCCGCCAGAAGTTCCAGAAGGACGTGGTGATCGACATGATCTGTTATCGCCGCTTCGGCCATAACGAGGGCGACGAGCCCATGTTCACCAACCCGGTGATGTATAACGAGATCAAGAAGCACAAGACCACGCTCAGCCTTTACACCGAACGCCTCGTCGCCGATGGCCTGATCCCCGAAGGCGAGATCGAGGACATGAAGGCCGCCTTCCAGTCCTATCTGGCCGACGAGTTCGAGGCCGGCAAGGAGTACCGTCCCAACAAGGCCGACTGGCTGGATGGCAAATGGTCCCATCTCGACCGCAAGGACGAGGATTACCAGCGCGGCGAAACCGCCATCGCGCCGGAAACCTTCCAGGAAATCGGCAGCGCGCTCACCACCGCGCCCGATGGCTTCCCGCTGCACAAGACGGTTGGCCGCCTGCTCGAGACCAAGAAGAAGATGTTCGACTCCGGCGAGGGCTTCGATTGGGCCACCGCCGAGGCGCTCGCCTTCGGCTCCCTTCAGCTCGAAGGCTACCCGGTCCGCCTCTCCGGTCAGGACAGCACCCGCGGCACCTTCAGCCAGCGCCATTCGGCCCTGATCAATCAGGACACCGAAGAGCGGTATTTTCCCCTCAACCATATCCGCGAGGGGCAGGCCCGCTACGAGGTGATCGACTCGATGCTGTCGGAATACGCGGTGCTCGGGTTCGAATATGGCTACAGCCTCGCCGAACCCAACGCCCTGACCCTCTGGGAGGCCCAGTTCGGCGATTTCGCCAACGGCGCGCAGATCATGTTCGACCAGTTCATCAGCTCCGGTGAATCCAAGTGGCTGCGGATGTCGGGCCTCGTCTGCCTGCTGCCGCATGGCTACGAGGGCCAGGGGCCGGAACACTCCTCGGCCCGTCTCGAACGCTTCCTGACCATGTGCGGTGGCGACAACTGGATCGTGGCCAATTGCACCACCCCGGCCAATTACTTCCACATCCTGCGCCGCCAGCTGCACCGCACCTATCGCAAGCCGCTGATCATGATGACGCCCAAATCGCTCCTGCGTCACAAATTGGCAATTTCCAGGACCGAGGATTTCACCACCGGCTCCAGCTTCCACCGCGTGCTCTGGGACGATGCGCAATACGGCAATTCCGACACGAAGCTGAAACCCGATGACAAGATCCGCCGCGTGGTGATGTGTTCGGGCAAGGTCTATTTCGACCTGCTTGAGGAACGCGACAGCCGCGGTATCGACGATGTCTACCTGATGCGGGTCGAGCAATATTACCCGTTCCCCGCCATGTCGATGGTCAAGGAACTGGAACGCTTCAAGCAGGCCGACATGGTCTGGTGTCAGGAAGAGCCCAAGAACCAGGGCGCCTGGTCCTTCATCGAACCCAACATCGAATGGGTGCTGCAACGTATCGACGCCAAGCACACGCGCCCCACCTATGCCGGCCGTCCGGCCGCCGCCTCGCCCGCCACGGGCCTGGCTTCTCAACACAAGACACAACAAGAGGCGCTGGTCGATGCCGCGCTGACCATCGAAGGGAAATAACGCATGACCACTGAAGTTCGCGTCCCCACGCTCGGCGAATCCGTGTCCGAGGCCACCGTCGCCACCTGGTTCAAGAAGCCCGGCGATTCCGTGGCACAGGATGAAATGCTGTGCGAGCTGGAAACCGACAAGGTCACGGTCGAGGTTCCCGCCCCCGCCGCCGGCACCCTGGGCGAGATCGTCGCCGCCGAAGGCGAGACCGTGGGCGTCGATGCCCTGCTCGCCACCATCTCCGAAGGCGAAGGCGCGGCGCCCGCGCCCAAGGAGAAATCCAAGGCCGGGGATGACGGCGACAGCGCCGCCGCCGCGTCCGGCTCCGGCGACAGCGCGCCCTCGGGCGCAAGCATCGACGTGATGGTGCCCACTCTCGGCGAATCCGTCTCCGAGGCCACCGTCTCGACCTGGTTCAAGCAGGTCGGCGACACCGTCGCCCAGGACGAGATGCTCTGCGAGCTGGAAACCGACAAGGTCTCGGTCGAGGTGCCCGCCCCTGCCGCCGGCACGATCGGCGAAATCCTCGCCGCCGAAGGCGACACGGTTCAGGCCGGCGGCAAACTCGCCGTCATGACCTCGGGCGAAGGCGCAGCCCCCGCCGCGAAATCCGATGACGCGCCCGCCGCCGCCCAGTCCTCGGGCTCTGACTCCGGCTCGGGCTCCGGCAAGGATGTCGAAAACGCCCCCTCCGCCAAGAAGGCGATGGCCGAAAAGGGCCTTTCGCCCGATCAGGTGCAGGGGTCGGGCCGCGATGGCCGCGTCATGAAAGAGGACGTGGCCCGCGCCACCGCCGCCGCCACATCCGCGGCAGCCGCCAGCTCGGAGCAGCCCGCGCAATCATCGCCACGCGCCCCCGTCAGCGCCGAGGACGCCAGCCGCGAGGAACGGGTCAAGATGACCCGCCTGCGCCAGACCATCGCGCGCCGCCTCAAGGACAGCCAGAACACCGCCGCCATGCTCACCACCTATAACGAGGTGGACATGGGCGCGGTCATGGACCTGCGCAACGAATACAAGGACGAGTTCCTCAAGAAACACGGCGTCAAGCTTGGCTTCATGTCCTTCTTCACCAAGGCCTGCTGCCACGCCCTCAAGGAGGTCCCCGAGGTCAACGCCGAAATCGACGGCACCGACATCGTCTACAAGAACTTCGTCCATATGGGCATCGCCACCGGCACCCCCACCGGGCTTGTCGTGCCGGTGATCCGCGACGCGGATTCGATGGGCTTCGCCGCGATCGAAAAGGCCATCGCCGAGAAAGGCGCCCGCGCCCGCGACGGCAAGCTCTCGATGGCCGAAATGCAGGGCGGCACCTTCACCATCTCGAATGGCGGCGTCTACGGCTCGCTGATGTCCTCGCCGATCCTCAACCCCCCGCAATCGGGGATCCTCGGCATGCACAAGATCCAGCAGCGCCCGATGGTCGTGAACGGCGAGATCGTCGCGCGCCCGATGATGTATCTCGCGCTCAGCTATGATCACCGCATCGTCGACGGCAAGGGCGCCGTGACCTTCCTCGTCCGCGTCAAGGACGCGCTGGAGGATCCCCGCCGCCTGCTGATGGATTTGTAAGGTTCCAGCGTGGGTATTTCGCTAGAAGAATTCAAGGACGCGTTTGACCGCCACCGGCAAGTGTTCTTTGCCCCTGATCAAAATAATCAGGAGCGAGGAAGAATCGTTTTCCTGTCAGTGCATCTTGAAGCCTTGCTTGGGACGATTTTGCTGGCGGTGGCCAAAGATAAATCTGTTATGCAGGATGTACTGCGTCGGTCAGGAGCGAGTTTCAACGCGAGAATAGATATGTGTTCTGCTTTGGGGCTTTTAGATGAGAATGAACGGCGCGATCTTACTTTGTTCCGCAAAATCCGAAACAAACTCGCGCACTCTTTTGAAGTTGAGCCAAACGACCCTCAAATAAAAAGTTGGGCCAGCGAAATCTCGTTTAGAGAAATAACGGAGACCGACATTCAAGAACAACCGGAAATGGCTCGTGTTAAGGAGCTCTTCGAGAATGCGAATACCCTAACCCGTATAGAATTTTGTCTCGCTGCACTATCAGACAAACTTACGCTCCGTATTGATCACGCGCAGGATATCTGCCGCGAAATCAGTCGGAAGAGACTGCCATGACCCCCGAACTCACCGCCCTCACCCTCGCCGCCCTGCTCCAGGTCGTGCAATACGGCCTCTACGCGGTGCCCGCGAATCTCGAGCTCGGGCCGGGCTACACCATGTCCGCGCGTGACCGCGAACCCTCCCGTCAGATGTCCGATGGCACCGCCCGCCTTGGCCGCGCCCTCAACAATCATTTCGAAGGGCTGATCCTCTTCGCCATCGCCTGCACGGTCATCACGATCACCGCACAGTCCAGCGCCCTCACCGCCGCCCTCGCCTTCACCTATCTGGGCGCGCGCGTGCTCTATATCCCGGCCTATTACCTCGGCCTGCGCCCCTGGCGCTCGCTGATCTGGGCGATCGGCTTCCTCGCCACAACGCTCATGCTGCTGGCGGCGCTTGTCTGATGCTTCTTCTGTTCTCAAATATCCCGGGGGAGTCGCCGGCACGGCGACGGGGGCAGCGCCCCCTCACCCCATTCACGAAAGGACACTGATCCATGGCAAATTACGATGTCATCGTCATCGGCTCCGGCCCCGGCGGCTATGTCGCCGCCATCCGCTGCGCACAGCTCGGCCTCAAGACCGCCTGCGTCGAAGGGCGCGAGACCCTTGGCGGCACCTGCCTCAACGTGGGCTGCATCCCGTCCAAGGCCCTGCTGCATGCCTCCCATCAACTCCACGAGGCACAGGAAAACTTCCCCAAGATGGGCCTCAAGGGCAAGGCGCCCTCGGTCGACTGGAAACAGATGCTCGCCTACAAGGACGACGTGATCGGCCAGAACACCAAGGGGATCGAATTCCTGTTCAAGAAGAACAAGATCGACTGGCTCAAGGGCTGGGGCTCGATCCCGGAGGCGGGCAAGGTCAAGGTCGGCGACGACGTGCACGAGGCGAAGAACATCATCATCGCCACCGGCTCGCAATCCTCCTCGCTGCCCGGCGTCGAGGTGGACGAGAAGATCGTCGTCACTTCCACCGGCGCGCTGGAACTGCCCAAGGTGCCAAAGAAAATGGTCGTGATCGGCGCGGGCGTGATCGGGCTGGAACTGGGCTCGGTCTATTCGCGCCTCGGCTCCGAAGTGACCGTTGTCGAATATCTCGACCACGTCACCCCCGGCATGGATGGCGAGGTCCAGAAACAGTTTCAGCGCCTGCTCAAGAAACAGGGGCTCGACTTCATTCTCAACGCCGCCGTGCAATCGGTCGAGACGCTCAAGACCAAGGCCAAGGTGCACTACAAGCTGCGCAAGGATGACAGCGAACACACGCTCGATGCGGATGTCGTTCTGGTGGCCACCGGGCGCAAACCCTTCACCGACGGTCTCGGGCTCGACGCGCTCAAGCTCAAGACATCGGATCGCGGCCAGATCGTGATCGACGAACACTGGCAGACCAATATCGAAGGCGTCTACGCCATCGGCGATGCGGTCGCCGGGCCGATGCTGGCTCACAAGGCCGAAGACGAAGGCATGGCCGTCGCCGAGACCATCGCCGGCAAGCATGGCCATGTGAATTACGATGTCATTCCCGGCGTGATCTACACTCACCCCGAGGTCGCCGCCGTCGGCAAGACCGAGGAACAGCTCAAGGAAGATGGCCGCGCCTACAAGGTCGGCAAGTTCTCCTTCATGGGCAATGGCCGTGCCAAGGCGAATTTCGCGGGCGAAGGTTTCGTCAAGATCCTCGCCGACAAGGAAACCGACCGTATCCTTGGCGCCCATATCATCGGCCCGATGGCGGGTGACCTGATCCACGAAGTCTGCGTCGCGATGGAATTCGGCGCCGCCGCCGAGGATCTGGCGATGACCTGCCATGCGCATCCGACCTATTCCGAAGCGGTGCGCGAAGCCGCGCTCGCCTGCGGCGACGGCCCGATCCACAGCTAGGACCGGCACGGATCAGGATGAGGAGCGTCCGAAGCACGGCTCGGGCGCTCCGAACCCGCATGTCCCCGCGCGCGTCGTCTCCCGGCCCTCGGGCTAGATCAGTTGCAGCTTCATGCCATGATGGCTCGCGCTGAAGCCAAGCCGCTCATAAAATCGCAGCGCATCATCCCTCTGCCTGTCGGTCGTCAGCTGCACCAGCGCGCAACCGCGCGCGCGGCATTGCTCGATCGCCCAGCCGAAAAACGCCGCCCCGATGCCGCGCCCGCGCAGATGCGCGGCGACACGCACACTTTCCAATTGCCCGCGCCAGGCTCCCTTGCGCGACAGGCCGGGGATGAAGGTGATCTGCATATAGCCGATGACCTGCCCTTCGGCCTCCGCGACCGCCATCAACTGGTTGGGATCGCGCGCGATGGCATCGAACGCGGACAGATATGCCGGTTCGACCTCGTCACCAAGGCTCTCGCGGCCACGGCCAAGCCCATCATCCGCGATCAGTCCGACAATCGCCTCAAGGTCGGCGCGGCGCGCGGGTCTGAATGTCACCGGGTCAGTCATCGCACTCTCTCCCATCAGGTCCGATGCGGCGTGAAGACAGCCGCGCCGCGTCCGGCGCCTCTCACCAAAGCGACTTCATCGCGCGCTCGGTCCATTCCGCATCGTATTGCGCGCCGCCCTCGTCGCCGTCGCTCGCCTCGGCCAGCATCTCGCCCACCGTCGGCAGGCCCTTGCTGTCGTCGCGCCCCCAGATCGCCGAACGGATCGAGGCGCGCGCGCATTGCGTATAGATCTCGGCGATCTTGATCACGATCACCGTTGCGGGCTGCTTGCCCTGACGGTTGAACATGGCGCGCAGCTGCGCATCCGCCGTGACCCGCGCCTGGCCGTTGATCCGCACCACCGTGTTCGATCCGGGCACCATGAACAACAGCGACACGCGCCCGTCGCTCACGATATTGCGCAGCGAATCCAGACGGTTGTTGCCCCGCCAGTCGGGCATCGCCAGGGTCCGGCTGTCCAGTTCGCTGACCACCGGCCCATCCTCGCCGCGCGGGCTGCCATCGGTGCCCTCGGGGCCGACCGTGGACATGATGCAATAGCGCGACGCCGCGATCCATTTGCGGTAAAGCGGCGTCAGCTGCGTGGCCACCTTGCGCAGGCTGGCAGCACCCGGTTTGCCATAAAGCGATTCCAGCGTGGCGATATCGTCGATATATTCAATTTTCGGGATCAAACCCGGCCTCCCGCATCAATCTGTTGGACCCCGTCTCGACCTCGTCCTGCAGGCGCGCCATGAAGACCTCGCGCCCCAGGCCGCTTTCAAGACGCGGCAGGAATTCAACCACCGCCGTTCCCGGCTTGCGCATGATACCCTTGCGCGGCCAGAACAGCCCGACATTTGCCGCGACAGGCACGCAATCCTGTCCCAGCTCTTCATAAAGGACCCCGGTGCCCACCTTGTAGGGCGCCTGGACGCCCGGTGCGATACGCGTACCCTGCGGATAGATGATCAGTTGCCCCGGCTCCTGCCGGCCCTTGGCCACATCCGTCACCATCTTGCGGATCGCCTGGCTGCGCTTGCCCCTGTCGACCGGCACACAGCCGATCCGCAGCGCATACTGCCCGATTACCGGCGCCCACATCAGTTCGCGCTTCATGATGAACTTGCCCGCAGGCACCGCGCCGAAAATCAGGATGATATCCAGGAACGACTGGTGCTTGGCCGCGATCAGCACCTCGTCGCGCGGCGGCGTGCCGCGCACTTCGGTGCGCAGGCCCACCATCCAGCGCGCGCTCCAGCGCACCCATCGGCACCAGCTCTGGCAGGCGGTCAGCGCGCCGCGGCGGCTGACCAGGGCCCAGGGAAAGAACAGGATCCCCATGACCCCCATCATGACGTATATGTTGATGACGAACAGCAGCGACCGTGTCCATTGCAACGCGTGGCTCATGGCAGATCCTTCAACATCCGACGCGCCGCCGCGCCCGTCGCCCAGAAGGCCACGCCTGCCGCCAGCGGCGGCACCACCAGCGGCCATATCCAGCTCAGCCCCCGGAAACCGAGCCCGGTCAGGAACCCGCCCGCATCCTGCGCGGCGGGCAGCAGAAGGATGGCAATGCAACCCACCACCATGCCCGCGCCTGCACCCGCCAGCGCCCTCAGCGTAAAGCGCCGCACGAAGGCGCGCACGATATAGGCGTCGCGCGCGCCGACCTGCCGCAACACCCCGATCACCTGCGCATTCGCCGCCAGCGCCGCATTCGCCGCCAGCGTGATGATCGCCGCCGTTGTCGCCCCGATCAGCACCAGCGAAACCCAGCCCAGCAGCCGCAGCCGGCTTGCCGCGTTGACCAGTGGCCGCCGCCAGCGGGTGTGATCGTCCAGCACCGCGCCAGGCACCTCGGCCGCCAGCCGCAGCCGCAGCCCCTGCGCATCGAAACCCGACCCCTCCTCGATCACCTCGATCAGCTGCGGGATCGGCAGCATGTCCACCGGCAGATCCGGCCCGAACCAGGGTTCAAGCAGCGCGCGTTGCTCGTCATCGTCAAGCGCGCGGGCGCGCGCCACCCCTGTGGTGGTCTGCAGCACCTTCAGCGCCGCCTGCGTCTGCGCCGCCAATTGCCCCTCGGGCGCCGAGATCCGCACCGTCGCGCTGCGCGCCAGCTCATCTCCCCAGCGATCCGCAAGGCGCCCCGTCGCCAGCGACAGCGCCAGCGCGAACACCGCCAGAAACGCCATCGCCGCCGCGCTGAACAACGTCAGCGTCGCGGTGAACCCTGTGGGCGGCACCACCCGGTCGGCCTGCGTGTCGCCGACCACCATCTCGCTTATCCGGCCAAGATCCAGCTTCACAGGTCCGCCCCCGCCAGCTGCAGCCGCCGGTTCGCGATCCGCAACACCCGCGCCTGCACATGCGCCTTCGCCGAGCGGATCAGCGCCAGGTCATGGGTGGCGATCATGATCGTCTTACCCATCCGGTTCAGCTCGATCAGCAGCCTCAGCAGGCGCTGCGACATCTCCCAGTCGACATTCCCCGTGGGCTCGTCGGCCAATACCACGTCGGGCGACATGATGACCGCCCGCGCCAATGCCGCGCGCTGGCGTTCACCGCCCGACAATTCCGGCGGCAGCGCCTTTGCGCGCTCGCTCAGCCCGACCCAGGCGACAAGCTCCTTAGA
>Ga0209344_10001132_pt1 | contig 37024 bp, 34 predicted proteins | sample Cruoilmetagenom6_FD_187293 | JGI IMG/M metagenome (GOLD analysis project Ga0209344, IMG submission 187293) | Oil polluted marine microbial communities from Coal Oil Point, Santa Barbara, California, USA - Santa Barbara Oil Seep Sample 6 (SPAdes)... | ecosystem: Environmental > Aquatic > Marine...
CCCCCGCCGGATCGGATCGCCAAAGGCGATCCGAAACGCAGATCGAAAACCCTAGGCCGCCAGCCCGCGCCCCTTCAAAAGCGCCTCGACCCCCGGAAGCCGCCCACGGAACGCACAGTAAAGCGCCTCGGCATCCTCTGATCCACCACGCGACAGGATATGCGCCTCAAGCGCGCGGGCGCGCTCGGGATCGAACGCGCCATCCGCCTCTTCAAAGGCGGCAAAGGCATCGGCATCCATCACCTCGGACCACATGTAGCTGTAATAGCCGCTGGAATACCCATCGCCTGAAAACACATGCGCGAAATGCGGGCTGGCATGGCGCATTGTAATCGCCTGCGGCATGCCCAACTCGGCCAGCACCTCGGCCTGCCGCGCCATGAGATCCTTGGGCGGCACGCCTTCGTGAAACGCCAGGTCGACCAGCGCCGAGGCGACATATTCCACCGTCTGAAACCCCATGTCAAAGGTTGCCGCCTTCAGCATCTTGTCGAGCAGATCACGCGGCATCGCCGCGCCGGTGTCGACATGGGTAGCGTATCGCTCAAGCACCTCGGGCACCTCCAGCCAATGTTCATAAAGCTGGCTCGGCAGTTCGACAAAATCACGCGCCACCGAGGTGCCCGACACGCTTTCATAGGTCACATCCGACAGCATCTGATGCAGCGCGTGACCAAATTCATGAAACAAGGTGCGCGCATCGTCATAGGACAAAAGCGCCGGATCGCCTTTGGAGAAGTTGCACACATTGATCACCACCGGCCCCTGGACCTCGGGCCATTTCGCCTGACCGCGCATTGCCGAACACCAGGCCCCGGATCGCTTTGATCCGCGCGCGAAATAATCGCCGATAAAGACCGCCACATGCTGGCCCGCGCGCGTCACCTCCCAGGCGCGGCAATCGGGGTGGTAAAGCGGCAGATCCAATGCGCGAAACTCCAGCCCAAACAACCGGTTGGCACAACCGAATGCCGCCTCAATCATCCGCTCCAGCGAAAGGTAAGGCTTGAGCGCGGCTTCCTGCAAATCATGTTCTGCCTGGCGCCGCTTTTCCGCGTAATAGCGCCAATCCCAAGGCTCCAGCGCGCCATTGATGCCGTCGCCGTGCAGCATCGCGGTCAACACATCCGCGTCGGCCTCGGCCTGCGCCTTGGCCGGCTCCCAGACCGCCATCAACAAGTCGCGCACCGCCTCCGGCGTCTTGGCCATCTCGGTTTCAAGCTTGAAGGCGGCAAAGCTGTCATAGCCCAAAAGCTGTGCCCGCTCGGCCCGCAGAGCAAGGATTTCCTCGGCCACGGCACGGTTGTCGGCCTCGCCGCCATTGGCCCCGCGCGCGGCCCAGGCCTGAAACGCTCGCTGGCGCAAATCCCGGCGCGGCGAAAATTGCAAGAACGGCGTAATCAGCGAACGTGACAGCGTGATCACCGGCCCCGGCAGGCCCTTTTCCCGCCCCGCCGCGCGCGCCGTATCGACCACGAAATCCGGCAGCCCCTCAAGATCGCCCTCGGACAATTCCATGTGCCATCCAGCCTCATCGGCCAACAGGTTCTGGGTAAACGCCGTGCCCAGCACCGACAGCCGTGACATGATTTCGCGCATGCGCTTATCTTCTGCCCCGCTCAGCCCGGCACCCGCCCGGCGAAATCCGCGATGGCTCAGCATCAAAAGCCGCGCCTGTTCTGGCGTCAGATCAAGCGTATCGCGCGCCGTCCAGAGCGCCTCGATCCGCTGGAAAAGCGCCTTGTTGCCATAGATCGCCGAGGAATGCGCCGCCAGTTTCGGGCCAAAGTCGCGCTGCAATTCCTGTCGCCTGCGGTTGCTATCGGCCCCGGCCAGCGTGAAAAACACCGACAGAACCCGGTCAATATCCTTGCCCGAGGCCTCAATCGCCTCGATCGTATTGGCAAATGTCGGGGCCTCGGGGGTGTCGGCGATCGCCTCGATTTCGGCGCGTGCCGCACTTAGGGCCAGCTCGAACGCGGGCGCGAAATCGGCGTCACTTATCGCTTCGAAAGGCGCAAGATCGAACGGTGTCGTCCACTCAGCCAGCAACGGATTTGTCATCGCTCTCTCCTTTGGTGCCACAGATCGGGCAATTTTCTCTCGGGCTCAGCCCGATCTTGCGGCTCTCGCCATAAAGCGCGTCATAGATAAGCATTTTGCCACGTAGCGCCTCACCGGCGCCGGTGATAATCTTGATCGCCTCGCCCGCCATCATCGCGCCCACGACCCCCGGCAAGGGGCCCAAAACGCCGGCCTCGGAACAGGACGGGGCCAGCCCCGGCGCAGGCGCCTCTGGAAAAATGCATTGATAACAGGGCGCGCCGCGCGCCGGGTCAAACACGCTAAGTTGCCCTTCCCATTGCGACATCGCGCCTGAAATCAATGGGATGCCGAGTTTTGCGGCCGTCGCATTGACCAGGTAACGGGTCTCGAAATTATCGGTTCCGTCAAGAACAAGGTCATACTCGGCAAAAAGCGCGGCCGCGATCTCGGGCGTCAGGCGGCGTTGATAGGGGCGTACCGTTACATGCGGGTTCTGGGCCTGCATCGTGGCGGCGGCCGATTGCACCTTGGGCAGGCCGATATCGCCATCGCGGTGGATCACCTGGCGTTGCAGGTTGGAATTATCGACCTCATCGTCGTCGATCACGCCAATCACGCCAACCCCCGCCGCCGCCAGATACAGCAGAACCGGCGACCCAAGTCCACCGGCGCCGATCACCAGAACCCGCGCCTGTTTCAGCGCCTTTTGCCCCGGCCCGCCAATCTCTCGCAGCACGATATGGCGCGCATAGCGGTCAAGTTCGGCCTCGCTAAAAAGCGGTTTGCGCCCGGTATCGCCGCCGCTCAAGGTCGCACCGGTCCGTTGCTTTGCCCGCGCCCGCAACCGGCCCAATCCAGCGCGATAGACCAGCACGACCCCCGCTGCCCCGCCAAGCATCAGCCAGAGCGCGGCGCTTTCCCCCGTGGCAAGCCGGAGCGGGTGAGCATCCGGCAAGACCAGATGCAAGCCAACCACCGCCAGCCACAGGATGGCGATCATCGCCCACCGCAATCGCTGGGGTGTCCCAAGTACGGCGCCGATGCCCCAAAGCATCGCCGCCATGATCAAAACCAGCATCATCAGGACACCCCGGTCGACCCAAAGCCGCCCTGCCCGCGGGCGGTTTCATCCAGTCTTTCAACCAAGTCGAACCGCGCCTGAACCACCGGCGCCACGACCATCTGGGCAATCCGCGCACCATGGGCGACGTGAAACGCCTCTTGTCCGGCATTCATCACGATCACCCCCAAGGGCCCGCGATAATCGGCATCAATCGTGCCGGGGCTGTTGGGCAGGATAATCCCATGCTTGAGCGCAAGACCGGATCGCGGCCGTATCTGCACCTCGAACCCCATTGGAATGGCCAGCCGAAGCCCGGTCGGCACAAGCGCGCGCGCACCCGGCGCAAGCATGACACCATCGTGGTGCCCCGTGGGAAAATTCGCGCGCAAATCAGCGCCCGCCGCCCCCGCGGTCTCATAAGACGGCAGACCAAGTGAGCGGTCCGCCCCCTCGTCCCAAACCATTGATACGGTTAGCAAAGGCCCCACTTTCATCTTTCCATAAATACTCAATGAGCGTCCAGAAGCGCCCTGGCGATCCGTTCGGCAAGCTGTTGCGCCACCCGCGCCTTTGGCATCCTCGGCCAGGGTTCGGCAGCATCGGCGCTGATCAGGGTGACGGCGTTTTCCGTGCCGCCCATGATGCCAGTGCCATGACCCACATCATTGGCCACAATCCAGTCACAGCCCTTGCGCGCGCGCTTCGCGGTGGCGTTTTCAATCACATCGTCGGTTTCGGCGGCAAAGCCGACCACAAGCCCGGGGCGCCCAGCCTTCATCTGGCTCACCCGTGCCAGAATGTCCGGGTTTTCGGCAAAGTCCAAGGTCGGCAACCCGCCTTTGGTCTTCTTCAGCTTCGACTGGCTGGCGCCGAGCACATGCCAATCTGCCACGGCCGCCGCAAAGACAGCCGCGTCAACCGGCAATGCCGCCTCGACCGCCGCCAGCATCTCTTGCGCGGTCTCGACGCGCACCACCTCGACACCCTCGGGCGGCGGCACGCTGGCGGGACCAGTGACAAACACCACTTCGGCGCCAAGCGCGCCGAGCGCACGGGCAAGCGCGGTGCCCTGCGCGCCCGATGAGCGGTTGGCGATATAGCGCACCGGATCAATCGGTTCATGCGTGGGGCCGGAGGTGACCAGCACGCGCCGTCCTTTCAGGGGGCCATCCGCCAGGGCCGCTTGCACCGCCGCGATAACTTCCGGCACCTCGGCCATGCGCCCGGGGCCATGTTCACCACACGCCATATCGCCCTCATTGGGGCCGATAACGCCGATACCATCACTGCGCAGGGTGGCAAGATTGCGCTGCGTGGCCGCATGCTCCCACATCCGCACATTCATTGCCGGTGCGATCAAGACCGGGGTATCCGTGGCCAGCAAAAGCGTCGAGGCAAGGTCATCCGCCTGCCCGCCCGCCATTTTCGCCATCAGGTCCGCAGTGGCCGGGGCAACCACGATCAGATCGGCGCTGCGGCTTAGCTCGATATGGCCCATTTCCGCCTCATCGGTGAGGTCAAAGAGGTCCTGAAACACCTTGCGCCCGGCCAGTGCCGAGACCGACAGAGGCGTGACAAATTCCGATCCGGCACGGGTCAGAACCGGCGTCACCTCGGCGCCTTGCTCGCGCAAACGGCGGATCAGATCGAGCGATTTGAACGCTGCAATTCCGCCGCCGATGATCAAAAGAATGCGTTTCGATGCCAGCATGGGCGCGTTCCTTGTTCAGCCGCTGCGACAGTAGGGCGTGGCCTTCGGGGTGACAAGGGGCAGCCCGCTTCTCAACGCGCTACTTGAATGCCGCACAGGGATCAGTACGTTCCGCCGCTGGTGCTGAGATCACCTCGTCAAATTCACCTTCGAGGGGACGGTCATCTTCAGTCTGACCAACGACCAAAATCTCAAGCTCACCTTGCACAAAGGACAGCACCGCAGGCATGCCCCAGTCGCGCCGGGCGTGGCCATTGCCGGTGATCACCGCCACCGGCCCCCCCGTCTCATCCAGAGCGTTGAGAACCGCCCGCGCCAGCACCGCGTCGCGCAGGCGCTGAATCTCGACCATGCCGGGCAGGATGTCAGGCGGCAAGGCATCACAATGCGCCGACATCTGAAGCGCCTCGCGCGCCGCTTGCTCCTGCTCGGGCAAGGGACGGTCAAGCCCATAGCGCGCGGCATCCTTGCCAAAGCTGACCACGAGACCGCCCTCGACCACAGCGCGCGCCTTTTCCCGAGGCACCTGCGCGCCATAGATTGCGGCCTCCGGGGCTGCGGCAAAAATCGGATAATACATTTCGAAATCGGGCCAACCGCTGTCTGACCACTCCAGGGCCTCTGCCAAAGCGACAGGGTCGCCACGCAGCTCAGGCTCGGCGTTTTCCGCCTGCGCGGGGGTCAGCATTTCAAAAACGATTGCAGCGGGTTTCATCTCCGCCACCTTCGCAGCCTGAAACGCATGATGGGCGGGGTTATCGTGAACCTCGCCCAACACGACGACATCCTGCGCCACCACAGGCAGGGCAAAACTCAGGCCAAAGACAAGGGCGATAAAACGCGGGATCATGCCAACAGGTTGTGAACCTCGGACCCATGCTTTTCAAGGTGTTTGCGCATTTTTTGAAAGGCGGCGGCCTCAAGCTGGCGCACCCGCTCTTTTGAAAGCTTCAATTCGGTGCCCAAACTCTCAAGCGTGCGCGGCGCCTCGCGAAGTTTGCGTTCGCGCACGATGAAGCGCTCGCGCTCGTTGAGGTTTTGCATCGCATCGGCCAGCCACTTGCGCAATGCGCCAAGATCGTGATCCTGCTCGACAAGCTGATCACCGCGCGGGCCGTCATCCTCAAGCGTGTCGATCCATTCGCGGCCCTCATCCTCGGACGACTGCGTTGCATTCAATGAGAAATCCGACCCCGAAAGCCGCCCCTGCATCATTTCGACATCGCGGAGCGGCACGCCAACCTCATGCGCGATCATCTCGCGAAGCTGATAGCCGTCAAGCTCTTCACCATTGGCCATCGCTTCGCGCTCAAGACGGGCCTGCACCCGGCGCATGTTGAAGAAAAGCGACTTCTGGCTACTGGTGCTTCCGGTGCGCACCATCGACCAGTTGCGCATCACATAGTCCTGGATGCTGGCCTTGATCCACCAGACCGCGTAGGTCGAAAACCGCACGCCGCGATTAGGGTCGAATTTGTCCGCCGCCTTCATCAGGCCAAGACCGGCCTCCTGGATAAGGTCGTTCATCGGCGCGCCGTAGCGACGAAATTTCGACGCCATCGAGATCGCCAGCCGCATGTAGGCTGTGATCAGACGGTGAAGCGCCTCTTCGTCGCGCTGATCGCGCCAGGCATAGGCCAGCGCCAATTCGGTTTCCGCATCCAGCATCTCCGCTTTCATCGCGGTGCGGGACATCGAGCTTGTTTGTGGTGCATCAAGTGGCATCGTAGTTCCCCCTGTCAGGCGGCGTCAGGCAATTGCGCCCTTTATCGGTCGTTTGATGAGTGCTACGCATCGCCCGGTAAATCGGATCAAAAAATTTGGGGGCGCGGGTGCTGGATCTGCCGGAACTGACCTTGATCCTGGGCGGGGCCGCCTCGGGAAAATCGGCCTTTGCCGAGGCGCTTGTCTTGCGCACTGGCCGGGCGCGGGTCTACCTTGCCACCGCCCAGATGTTTGACGATGAAATGCGCGCCAAGGTGGTGCGCCATCAAACCATGCGCGGGGTCGGCTGGCGCACGATCGAGGCGCCGCTTGATCTGACGCCCGCCCTCACGGCCGCGCGCGCAGATGAGGTGGTGCTTCTGGATTGCGCCACCATGTGGCTGAGCAATCACATGCTGGCCGAAACGGATTTGCCCGAGGCCGAAACGGCGTTGATCACGGCGCTCGCCAGCTGCGCCGCGCCGGTGGTGGTGGTCAGCAATGAGGTCGGCCTGTCGGTCGTGCCCGAAAACGCCCTTGCCCGCCGCTTTCGCGAGGCGCAGGGCCAATTGAACCAAGGCCTTGCGGCCAGGGCCGGGCTTGTGGTCAACGTGATCGCAGGCCTGCCGCAGGTCCTCAAGGGTCGCCTCGAATGAGCCGGTTTTACTGGGTCCGCCACGGGCCAACCCATGCCAAATCCATGGTCGGCTGGTCCGATTTGCCCGCCGATCTGAGTGACGCCGCGCAACTCGCCCGCCTCTCGGCGCATCTGCCTCAGGATGCCCTGGTGATTTCCTCCGACCTGATCCGCGCCCGCGCCACGGCGGATGCGATTGCGGGGTCGCGCAGACGCCTGCCCGATGATCCCGACCTGCGCGAAATCCATTTTGGCGCCTGGGAGTTGCAGGTCTTCGACCAGATCGCCGACCAGGAGCATTTGCGCGCCTTTTGGGAAAATCCCGGCGATGTCCGCGCCCCCGGCGGCGAAAGCTGGAACGAGGTTTCAAACCGCGTCACTGCTGGCGTCGCCCGCCTGCTGGCCGCCCATCCGGGGCGCGATATCATCGCCATCGCCCATTTCGGCGCGATCCTGACGCAGGTGCAACAGGCACTCGAACTGACCGCCTATGAGGCCTTCGCCCACCGGATTGACAATCTGTCGGTGACGCAATTGCACCGGGATAACGACCGCTGGACGGCGCAATCCATCAATCACCTGCCGTGATGGCAGAACGCACATTTTTTGGTTTTGCGCATGCCACATCCCGGCCTAGCATATGCCGATGACATACACCCTTATCCTCGGCGATTTCGCCTATTCCTCATGGTCGCTGCGCGGCTGGCTTCTGCTCAACCGCTTTGGCCTGCCTTATAAAACCCGGCTGCTTGATTTCAACGATACCGCAAGCGTCGCCGAGCAGATGCGCGATGTCGCTCCGGCGCGCACGGTGCCGACGCTTGTGACGCCCGAGGGCGCGATCATATCGGAATCGCTTGCCATGGCAGAAGAGCTGGCAAGCCGCCATCCCGAAGCGGGCCTTTGGCCAGGCGATCCTTTGGCGCGTGCTACCGCGCGGACCCTGGCCGCAGAAATGCATGCAGGGTTCACCACGCTGCGTGGTGATTGCCCGATGAACATGCGGCTGGCCTACACTGGCGTCACCCCCTCGGATGCGCTTCTGGCCGATCTGGCCCGGCTTGAGGTGATCTGGGATCACGCCCGCAAGACCACCGCCCCCGAGGGCCCATGGCTCTGCGGCGGCTATAGCGCGGCCGATGCGTTTTTCGCCCCGGTCGCGGCCCGGATCGCGGGCTATGGCCTGCCGGTTTCCGCGACTGCGCGCACCTATGTTGCGGCCCACCTCGCCGATCCCGCCTTTCGCCGCTGGCGGGCCATGGGGCTGGTACATGGCGCGACCTTGGAACGATATGCGCGCGATTATGCCACCACCGATTGGCCCGGCCCCATCCCGCGCCCCGCAAAAGCCGTAAGCACCGGCACGCCGGAAAACGAGGCCTGCCCTTATTCGGGCGATCCCGTCACCCATCTGATGGAAACAGACGGGCGTATTTTCGGCTTTTGCAACGCCTTTTGCCGCGACAAGACCCTGGCCGATCCCGATGCCTGGCCCGCCTTCACTGCCCTTCGCGACGCAGATTGAGTCCCAACTTTCATCTTTCCGGAAATACTCCGGGGGACCTGAGAAAATTCGCCGAATTTTCTTAGGGGGGGCAGCGCCCCCTTGCGCCGTTAACCATTCTTAAACCACCCGCGGGCTAGGCATTAACCATGTTTAAACGCAGGATCGGGGAGTGGCATGGTCGCACGCGCCTATACGGTGGCTTTTGAGGGCGTCGAGGCCAAACCGGTCGAGGTGCAATGCGCTGTTACCCCAGGCCTGCCGGCCTTTTCGCTGGTCGGCCTGCCGGACAAGGCCGTCTCCGAGGCGCGCGACAGGGTGCGCACGGCGCTGTCCTCAATGGCGATTGCCCTGCCCTCCAAACGCATCACCATCAACCTCTCGCCTGCCGACATGCCGAAAGAAGGCAGCCATTTCGACCTGCCCATCGCGCTTGCCCTGCTTGCCGCGTTGGACATCATCCCGAAGGACGCCGCCGAGGGCACCATGGCCCTAGGCGAGCTGTCTCTCGACGGCTCCCTGATCGCGGTCCTCGGGGCCCTGCCCGCCGCCATGGCCGCCGCCGAAGAGGGCCGCATGCTGCTCTGCCCCAAGGCCTCGGGGCCCGAGGCCGCATGGGTCGGCAGCGTCCAGGTGGTCGGCGCCGCCAACCTGGCCGATGTGGTGCGTCATTATACCGGCCAGGCGCCGATCATCGCCTCCGAGCCCGGCGAGGTAACCGGCCCCCCTGCCGGGCGCGATCTGCGCGATGTCAAAGGTCAGGAGCGCGCCAAGCGGGCGCTTGAAATCGCCGCTGCGGGGCGCCATCACCTGATGATGGTCGGCTCGCCCGGCTCTGGCAAATCCATGCTGGCCGCGCGGCTGCCCGGCATTCTGCCACCGCTCACCCCGACCGAGGCGCTGGAAACCTCGATGATCCATTCACTGGCCGGATTGCTGAGCGAGGGCGGCATCAGCCGCACCCGGCCCTTTCGCGAGCCCCATCATACCGCTTCCATGGCGGCGATTGTCGGCGGCGGCCGCCGCGCCAGCCCCGGTGAAATCAGCCTTGCCCATAATGGCGTTTTGTTCATGGATGAATTCCCCGAATTCCCCCGCGGCGTTCTTGAAACCCTGCGCCAACCGATCGAGACCGGCGAGGTCATGGTGGCGCGCGCCAATGCCCATGTGAAATACCCCTGCCGTTTCATGCTGGTGGCCGCCGCCAACCCTTGCAAATGCGGCCATCTGAGCGATCCCGCCCGCGCCTGTTCGCGCGCGCCGATCTGTGGCGAGGATTACATGGGGCGGATTTCCGGCCCGCTGATGGATCGCTTTGACTTGCGCGTCGAGGTGCCGCCGGTGGCGTTTCGCGATCTCGACCTGCCGGCTGCGGGGGATGCCTCTGACGCCGTCGCCGCGCGGGTCGATGCCGCCCGCGAGGTACAGACCGCGCGCTTTGCCGATCACCCCGAAATGCGGCTCAATGCCGATGCCGAAGGCCAGACGCTTGAAGATATCGCAAGCCCCGATGCCGAGGGGCGCGCCCTGATCAACCGGGTCGCGGAACGCTTTGGCCTGTCGGCGCGCGGCTATCACCGGGTGCTGCGGGTGGCGCGCACAATTGCCGATCTTGATGGATCAGAATCCGTGCTCCACCCGCATGTCGCCGAAGCCGTCAGCTTTCGTCTTGCCGGCATGAAAGAGCTTTGATCCACCCCGCCAATTGGCGAAGGGTCGCCTGGGCCTCGGGCAACACCCCCTGAAACAGCGGCCAGACATGCGGCAGGTCATGTTCGATCTTGCAGTGTACGGTCACGCCCTGCGCCTCAAGTCGGGCAGCCATCCGCCGCGTGTCATCGAGCAAGATCTCGGTATCGCCCACCACAAGCCAGACCGGCGCCGCCCCTTTGAAATCCGCATTCAATGGCGAGGCGCGCGGATCATCCGCGTCCGCCCCCGCCAGATATAACCGCCCCATTTCCGGCGCGCGGGTTGCGGGCAAGATCACTTCGGCCCTGGCGTTATGCACAAAGCTTTCGCCGGAAAATGTCAGATCGGTCAACGGCGAAAAGGCAAAACACCCCAAGGGCTGCACCAGCCCCAGCCGCGTAATCTCGCCCAATAGCGCAAGCGCAAGACCGCCCCCGGCACTGTCCCCGCCAAGGACAACGCCACCGGGATGCCCGGCAAGCGCGCGATACGCCGTCAGAGCATCTTCAACGGCGGTGGGAAAAGCATGCTCTGGCGCAAGACGATAGCCGGGCAGACAGGCGGGCAATCCACAGAACGCCGAGAGGCGCGCCAGCATCGCCCGATGGGTCCTGGGCGAGCCGAACACATAGCCACCACCGTGAAAATACAACAACACCGGCCCAGGTCGCGCGCCCGGTGCCACCGCCCAATGCACGGGCACCTGCGCGCCCTCATGCGTCAGCACATCATCGCGAAATTCCGTGCCGCGCGGCGCGCGAAAGAAAAGCCGCGCCTTCATCTCAAAAGCTTTGCGCAGGTTCACCGGTTGCGCCGTGCGTGCAAGATGCGGCTTTTCCGTCCACCTAAGCCAGAGGTTCAGGATCGGCCGCATCAGGCTCATGCGCGTTTGGCCTCGATCACCTGCCAGATTTTTTCGGCGATGTTCACACCGTCAAACCGCTCCAGTTCCTGAATGCCGGTGGGCGAGGTCACGTTGATCTCGGTCAGATAGGTGCCGATCACGTCGATACCGACAAAAACCTGGCCCTTCTCGCGCAAAAGCGGGCCTATGCTGGCGCAGATTTCAAGATCGCGCTCGGTCAGGTCAACCTTTTCGGGGCGCCCGCCGACATGCATGTTTGATCGCGTCTCGCCCTCTGCGGGCACACGATTGATCGCGCCCACCGGTTCGCCATTGACCAGAATGACACGCTTGTCGCCATTTTTGATCTCGGGCAGGTATTTCTGCACGATCAGCGGTTCCCGGCTAAAGCCGGTGAACAACTCGTGCAGGCTACTGAGGTTGCGATCAGATTCCGGCAGGTGAAACACCCCGGCGCCGCCATTGCCATAAAGCGGCTTGAGGATCACATCGCCATGGCGCGCGCGAAACGCTTTGATTGTGGCCAGATCGCGGGCAATGGCCGTGGGCGGCATGAGCTGCGGGAAATCCAGAATCAAAAGCTTTTCAGGATAGTTGCGCACCCAAAACGGATCATTCACCACAAGCGTGCCGGGGCCAAGGCGATCCAGAAGATGCGTCGTGGTGATGTAGAACATGTCAAACGGCGGGTCCTGACGGAGCCAGACAACGTCAAAGTCGGCCAGATCGACCGTCACTTCCTCGCCAAGGTGGAAATGATCGCCCTCGACCCGCTGAACGCTAAGCGGCCAGCCGCGCGCGGTGATGCGCCCCTCGTCATAGGCAAGGTTATCCGGCGTGTAATAGAAAAGCTCATGCCCGCGCGCCTGCGCCTCTTCGGCCAGGCGGAAGGTGCTGTCGCCATTGATACTGATCGGCCCGATCGGGTCCATCTGAAACGCAATTTTCATGTTTTGCCCCTGTTTTAAGGTCTGCCACTTACATGCGGCATGGGCGGCAAAGGTGCAATTCAGAAATGACCAAAGGCGTTCTCGTTAATCTCGACCGCGCCCGATCCATCGACCGTCGCAAGATCGAACCGCACCGAGGCAAGCTGTCCTTCGGGGGTCTGGCCAAGATATTCCGACGCCGCCTCGACGATCCGGCGCGCCTGTGCCGGGCGCAGCCGTGCCATGGCAAGATCAAGCGTCGCCGCCTTTTTGACCTCACAGAACACGTAAGCCTCTGCATCGCGCAGGATAAGGTCGATCTCGCCGCCCTGCCCGCGCCAGCGGCTGTGCAGAACCGCCACACCGCGCGCGGCATAGGCGCGGATCACGCCAGCTTCGGCGGCCTGTCCCGAAAGATAGGCGCGTTTGCCCCGTTCCCTGCGCTGCCCGGCGACAGTGGGCACGGTATACTCAGCACGATGGTGATCCATTTCCGCACATCCCCTAACCTTCAGCTGCCAGTCGCAGCGCGCGCTGATAGACCTGTCGTCGTGGCAGGCCAAGCTCGGCCGTCACCGCATCGGCCGCGTCGCGTACCGACAGCCGCCCAAGCGCCTTGCTCAGGGCTAGGTCTAGATCCTCTTCGCTAACATTTACTGAACGCCCGCGATCAATGATCACCACGATCTCGCCCTTGGGCGGGCTTTCGGCACAGGTCGCGGCCAGCGCGTCAAGCGTCCCGCGCCGGACCTCTTCGAATTTCTTGGTCAATTCCCGGCACATCGCCGCCTCGCGCGCGCCGCCCAGAACCTGCGCTGCATCGCGCAGCATTGCCGCCACCCGCTTGGGTGATTCGTAAAACACAAGCGTCGCGGGCACGCCCGCCAATTCGCCCAACACGGTTTTGCGCTTGCCCGAGGCATTGGGCAAGAACCCAGCAAACAAGAACCGATCCGTCGGCAACCCCGCCAGCGTCAGCGCGGTGATCACCGCCGAAGGCCCCGGCGCCGAGATGAGACCATAGCCCTCGACCACCGCCGCGCGCCCCAGATCGAAACCGGGATCGGCCACCATCGGCGTGCCGGCCTCAGAGGCGTAGACCACCGATTTGCCCTCAGCCAAAGCCGCAAGAATGCGCGGACGCATGCGCTCCCCGTTATGGTCATGATAGGCCCAGAGCGGCCGCTCGCCCACCGCCACACCGTGAATATCCATCAGATGGCGCAGGCTTCTGGTGTCTTCGGCGGCGATCACGTCGGCCGAAGCCAGGATATCAAGCGCGCGCAGCGTGATGTCGCGCGCGGTGCCGATCGGTGTCGCGATCAGGTACAGGCCGGGGGCCAGTTTCTGCTTGTTAAGATTCATTACTGGACCCGCCCTCTCTGACGTTTATTATCGCCCGCAATCGCGTCTGGCCTCTGGCAAAGCGCAAAAAGGGAGTGAGACACTATGATGTTCGCCGTTTTAACCGTTCTCCGCAAGCCATTCACCCGCCTCTTTGTGGTCTTCGCTGCATTCTGGCTGGCCGCCTGTCAACCTGTATCAATGACCAATACCGGCGGCGCGAGGACAACGTCCGGCGCGCCGATTGCCGTGGCGCTTTTGGTGCCGCATGGCTCTGCGAGCCCACAGGAACAGCAATTGGCGCGTGATCTTGAAAATGCGGCGCGCCTCGCGGTATCCGATCTGGGGGGCGTCAAGATCGACCTGCGGGTCTATGGCACAGCCGGTCAACCGGCGCAGGCGCAATCCGCCGCCCTCAACGCCGTGGCCGATGGCGCGCGCATCATCGTCGGCCCGCTGCACGCCGAATCGGCCAATGCCGTGGCGGTCGCCGTGGCCAACAAGAACGTGAACGTTCTGGCGTTTTCGAACAATCCCACCATCGCGGGCGGCAACCTTTTCATTCTCGGCCAGACCTTTCAGACCACGGCGAACCGGCTTGCCAGTTTCGCCACCCGTCAGGGCAAATCGCGGATCATGGCGGTCTATTCCAACAACCTCGCCGGTCAGCTTGGCCGCGCCGCCATCGAACAGGCCGTGCGCGACAATGGTGCGACCCTTGCGGGCAGCATCGGCTATGAATTCTCGCAACAGGGCGTGGTCAGCGCCATCCCGGCCATCCGCACCGCCGCCGAAACCAACGCCGCCGATGCAATTTTCATGACCGCCAACACCGCCGGCGCGCTGCCGCTGTTTTCACAGATGCTGCCGGAATCCGGGCTTGGCCCAGACAGGATGCAGTATATCGGCCTTGCCCGTTGGGATACCCCGCGCCAGACGCTTGACCTGCCCGGCGTTCAGGGGGGCTGGTTCGCGCTGCCCGACCCGCAGCGCACCGCACAGTTCAACAGCCGCTTTCAGGCCGCCAATGGCAACACCCCCCACCCGATTGCGGGGCTTGCCTATGACGGGATTGCCGCCGTTGGTGCGCTTGTCAAATCCAACAAACGCGAAGCCTTGGGCCGCAATGCCCTCACGCAATCGGCCGGGTTTCAGGGCGTGAACGGCGTCTTCCGCCTGCGCGCGGATGGCAGCAACGAACGCGGGTTGGCAGTGGCCACGATCCGCAACAAACAGGTCGTCATCCTGTCACCGGCCCCGCAAAGCTTTGGCGGCGCAGGGTTTTGAGGGCGCAGGGTTTTAGCAGAGGCCAGACAGCCATAGCATGACACAAACGATTACCCGCCGGGACGATCTGATTTGTCCGGCCGACGATATCTTTCACATCAGCGGCGTCGAGACGCGGCTTGCGCAGGCCGTCAGCGACAGCGGCGGTGACATGACTGCGCTGCGCGCCGCCGTGGTCGAATTGCTCGGCGCCGAAATGAAACGTGGCCGCGAGGCGATTGCCACGGGCTTTGCCGCGCACCCGTTCGCGGCGCGCCCGGTGACCCGCGCCTATTGCTGGCTGACCGATTGCGTGATCTTGACCGTGCTTGACGTGGCCACCCGGGTGATGCATCCGCTGCCCAACCCAACCGAGGCCGAGCGCCTTGCGGTCTTTGCCGTGGGCGGATACGGGCGCGGCGAAATGGCGCCGCAATCGGATGTCGATCTGTTGTTTCTCACGCCCTACAAAATCACCCCCTGGGCCGAGAGCGTCATTGAATCGATGCTCTATATCCTCTGGGATCTGCGCCTCAAGGTCGGCCATGCAAGCCGCACGATCCGCGATTGCCTGCGCCTTGGCGCCGAGGATTACACAATCCGCACCGCTCTGTTGGAAAACCGCCATCTGGCGGGCGATGCCAAGCTGGCCGAAGACCTGAACCAGAGGCTTTGGGACGAACTTTTCAAAGGCACCGAGCGCGACTTTACCGAAGCCAAGCTTGCCGAGCGCGACGCGCGCCACGAAAAGCAGGGCGAACGTTATATGGTCGAGCCCAATGTCAAAGAGGGCAAGGGCGGCCTGCGCGATCTGCAATCGCTGTTCTGGATCGCCAAGTATCTGCACCGCGTCACCGACGTCAGCGAGCTTGTGGCGCTTGGCATGTTCACCGACGACGAATTCAGCACCTTCGCCAAGGCCGAGAATTTTCTCTGGGCGGTGCGCTGTCATCTGCATCTGATCACCAGGCGACCGAATGACCAGCTGACCTTTGACATGCAGGTCGAGGTCGCCGAGCGCATGGGGTATGCCGATACAGCCGGGCGACGCGGCGTGGAAATCTTCATGCAGGAGTATTTCCGTCATGCCACCGCCGTGGGCGATCTGACGCGGATTTTCCTGACCAAGCTTGAAGCGACACAAATCAAGTCAGAGCCGCTTTTGCAGCGCCTGTTCCGGCGGCGCAAGAAGCTCAAGGATGGCTACACCGAGGTGCATGGCCGATTGGCGATTGTCGATGACGCCGCGTTTCTGTCCGATCCTCTGAACCTGTTGCGGCTGTTCGAAGAGGCGCTGCGCACCGGGCTTTTGATCCATCCCGATGCGATGCTTCTGGTCACGGCCAACCTGAACCTGATCAACGATGCGATGCGCAATGACGCACGCGCGCGCAAGCTGTTCCTTGATCTGCTGCTCAAGCATGGCAATCCCGAACGCGCGCTGCGCCGGATGAACGAGCTTGGCGTTTTGTCGGCCTTCCTGCCCGAGTTCGAGCCGATCGTCGCGATGATGCAGTTCAACATGTATCACCACTACACCGTTGACGAACATATCATCCAATGCATCAGCCATCTCGCCCAGATCGAGCGCAGCGAATTGATCGAGGAACTGCCGGTGTCCTCGACGATCCTGAAAGAGGGCCTCAACCGCCGGGTGCTTTATGTGGCGCTGTTGCTGCATGATATCGGCAAGGGCCGGGACGAGGATCACTCGATCCTCGGCGCCAGGATCGCGCGCAAGGTGGCGCCGCGCCTTGGGCTCAAGCCGAAAGAGGTCGACACCGTGGAGTGGCTGGTGCGTTATCACCTCCTGATGTCGGACATGGCGCAGAAACGCGATATCGCCGATCCGCGCACGGTGCGTGATTTCGCCAAGGCGGTGCAGACCCGCGAGCGGCTTGATCTGTTGCTTTTGCTTACTGTCTGCGACATCCGCGGCGTCGGGCCGGGCACCTGGAACAACTGGAAGGCCTCGCTGTTGCGCGCGCTTTACCGCCAGACCCGGCGCGCCATGGAAGGCGGGCTTGAGGATCTCAACCGCGAACAGCGCGGCTCGGATGCCAAGCGCAACCTGCGCGACGCCCTGAGCGACTGGGACGCCAAGGACATCAAGCGCGAGACAAGCCGCCATTACCCGCCCTATTGGCAGGGGTTGCATGTCACCGCCCACGAGGTCTTTGCCCGGCTTTTGCATGGCCTCGGTGACAATGATATCGCCGTCGATCTGCACCCCGATGAAGACCGCGATGCGACCCGCGCCTGTTTTGCCCTCGCCGATCATCCCGGCATCTTCTCGCGGCTGGCCGGGGCGCTGGCGCTTGTCGGGGCCAACGTGGTCGATGCGCGCACCTATACGTCAAAGGATGGCTTTGCCACGGCGGTGTTCTGGATTCAGGATGCCGATGGCCACCCGTTTGAAGCAAGCCGCCTGCCACGGTTGCGCCAGATGATCCACAAGACGCTTCTGGGCGAGGTGGTGGCACGGGACGCGATCAAGTCGCGCGACAAGCTCAAGAAACGCGAGCGTGCCTTCAGGGTGCCGACCCATATCACCTTTGATAATGACGGTTCGGAAATCTACACCATCATCGAGGTCGATACCCGTGACCGCCCGGCCCTGCTCTATGATCTGACGCGCACATTGGCCTCGAGCAATGTCTATATCGCCAGTGCGGTGATCGCGACCTTTGGCGAACAGGTGGTCGATACCTTTTATGTCAAGGACATGTTCGGCCTGAAATTCCACTCAGAGGCCAAGCGCGCCGCGCTGGAACGCAAATTGCGCAATGCCATCGACGCCGGGGTTGAACAGGCCACAATGTAACCCTCCGACAAATGCGTAGGGTGGCTGAAACCCACGCCCCCAAGGCCATCCCATGGCCATAGAAAACCCGGCAAGTGACCTCGCCGGGGGCTTTCTTTTGCTCTGGCCCGTCGCCCTCAGGCGGTCAGCCCCTCAGGCTCATCCAGCCCATTGGCGCGACAGCAGGCCGTGACGGTATTGGCCAGCAGACAGGCAATGGTCATCGGCCCCACGCCGCCCGGCACCGGGGTGATCGCCCCGGCCACCCTGGACGCGCTCGCAAACTCGACATCGCCCACAAGGCGGGTCTTGCCCTCGCCTTTTTCAGGCGCGTCGATCCGGTTGATGCCCACATCAATCACCGTCGCCCCCGGCTTGATCCAGTCGCCCGGCACCATCTCGGGGCGACCCACGGCCGCCACCACGATATCGGCGCGCCGCACCACATCGGCGATGTCCCTGGTCCGGCTATGGGCAATCGTCACGGTACAGCTATCGCCAAGCAGCAACTGCGCCATCGGCTTGCCGACGATATTGCTGCGCCCAATCACAACCGCATCCATCCCCGACAGTGACCCGTGAAAATCCCGCAGCATCATCAGACAGCCAAGCGGCGTGCAGGGCACCATGGATTTCTGCCCGGTGCTCAACAATCCAACGTTGGAAATATGAAACCCGTCCACATCCTTGGCCGGATCAATCGCGTTGATCACAAGATCTTCGTCCAGATGCTTGGGCAGGGGCAGTTGCACCAGAATGCCATGCACCGCCGGGTCGCCGTTGAGCCGCTCAACCAGCGCCAGAAGATCAGCCTCGGATGTGTCTACATCAAGCTTGTGCTCAAACGATTGCATGCCAACCTCTACGGTCTGCTTGCCCTTTGAGCGCACATAAACCTGGCTGGCAGGATCTTCGCCCACAAGCACCACCGCAAGACCAGGAACAATGTCGTGATCCGCCTTGAGCCGTGCCACATGGCCCGCCACCTTGGCCCGGATCGTGGCCGCAAAGGCCTTACCGTCAATAATCTGCGCCGTCATCTTTCTTCCTTCCCGCGTGGTGGGTTTCACCCACCCTACAGTCATTCCGTAGGGTGGGTGAAACCCACGCGTTTTGTCTTAGAACAGACCTTCGATCTGGCCACCGTCATTGAGGTGGATGTTCTCAGCCGCCGGCTTGCTTGGCAAGCCCGGCATGGTCATGATCTCACCGCAGACCGCGACGATAAACCCGGCGCCCGCGCTCAGGCGCACTTCGCGCACCGGCACCGAATGCCCGGTCGGCGCGCCGCGCACACTTGGGTCAGTGGTAAAGGAATACTGCGTCTTGGCCATGCAGATCGGAAGATTGCCATAGCCCTGCTCTTCCCAAGCCTTGAGCTGATCGCGGATTTTCTTGTCGGCAATCACCGCATCCGCGCGATAGATCCGCTTGGCGATGGTTTCCATCTTCTGGAACAGCGCCATGTCATCGCCGTAGAGCGGGGCAAAGTTGGCATTGCCCGCTTCGGCCACTTCGACCACCTTGCGCGCCAGCGGCTCCGAGCCTTCCGAGCCAAGCTCCCAGTGACGCGACAGAACCGCTTCGGCACCATGCGTGGCCACAAAGTCCTTCACGGCCGCAACTTCGGCCTCGGTGTCAGTCACGAAATGGTTGATCGCCACAACCACCGGCACACCGAAAGATTTGATGTTCTCGATGTGACGGCCAAGGTTCGGACAGCCGGCCTTGACGGCCTCGACGTTCTCGGCCCCAAGATCGGCCTTTGCCACGCCACCATTCATCTTCATCGCGCGCACCGTGGCCACAAGCACCACGCAATCGGGCGCAAGACCAGCCTTGCGGCACTTTATGTTCATGAACTTCTCGGCACCAAGATCGGCGCCAAATCCCGCCTCGGTGACCACATAATCGCTAATCTTGAGGGCGGTGGTGGTCGCAATAACCGAGTTGCAGCCATGCGCGATATTGGCGAACGGACCGCCATGCACAAAGGCCGGGTTGTTTTCAAGCGTCTGCACAAGGTTCGGCTGCATCGCATCCTTGAGAAGCACGGTCATCGCGCCCTGCGCCTTGATATCGCGGCAGAACACCGGCGTGCGATCCCGGCGATAGGCGACGATCATGTCACCAAGACGCTTTTCCAGATCCTTCAGGTTCAGCGAGAGGCACAGGATCGCCATGACCTCAGAGGCCACAGTGATATCAAAGCCACCCTCGCGCGGAAAACCGTTGGCCACACCGCCGAGCGAGACGTTGATCTGACGCAGGGCCCGGTCGTTCATGTCGACCACACGACGCCAGACAACCCGGCGCACGTCGATATCTTCTTCGTTGCCCCAATAGATGTGGTTGTCGATCATCGCGCTCAACAGGCTGTGCGCCGAGGTGATCGCATGAAAATCGCCGGTGAAGTGAAGGTTCATATCCTCCATCGGAACAACCTGCGCATAGCCACCACCAGCGGCGCCACCCTTCATCCCGAAGTTCGGCCCAAGGCTCGCTTCGCGGATACAGACCGTCGCCTTCTTACCAATCCGGTTCAGACCATCGCCCAGACCCACCGTGGTGGTGGTCTTGCCCTCACCCGCGGGCGTCGGGTTGATCGCGGTCACAAGGATCAGTTTGCCGTTCTTGTTGCCCTGAACCGAGGTGATGTAATCCTGGCTCACCTTGGCCTTGTCATGGCCGTAAGGCAAAAGATGTTCACCCGGGATGCCAAGTTTCGCACCGATCTCCTGAATCGGTTTCTTGTTGGCTTCACGCGCGATCTCGATGTCTGATTTATAGCTCATTTTTGGTCCTCATGCTGTCCGCAGGGCGGAGGGGTCTGGTTCGGCTATACCGAGTTTGACGCCCCATGCAGCACGCGAATCCGACACATCCCGCCTCGCTTGCGGCGGGATGCCGCAGTCCGGTTTCCGATCAGAAACCACCACCGCTCATCGGGCCTCTCAGCCCGCCTCGCCAAACAGCGGCAGCGCCCCCTGCCAGGCCCGCTGATCCGGGATATGCAGACGCAGGCGATCACCCACCACCAACCGCCCTTCCCGTTCGACCCAGGCGGTCACCCCGCGCCGCCCCTTGGCGGCTGATTTGAACGCCTTGCCAAAACCGGGATGCACACCGTCAATCACCTTGGCGGGCAATTGACAGGGGCGGTTTTCCATATCCACCACAAGGGTTACCCCATCCGCCCCCTGCAATCGCGACGAGGGCGGCAGATGGGTGAAATCCGGCAATCCCTCAACAGCGATCGACGCGCCGACCCAGGCCGGTTCAATCCGCTCCAGCCCCATGCTGGCGGCGATCAGCGCCAATTCCTCGGTGCTGACAATCGAAAATTGCCTTACATTTCGAACCACCGTATCGCGCGGATGCTGCAACAACACCCGGCTGCACGATGGCCGCGTCAGCCCGCCATGCTCTTCGCCCATTACCCCGGCAAACCCGACCGTCACCTCTTGTAACGGTTCCGCCTCAAGCGTGACCGCCCGATTGGCCACCCGGCCAAGCCATGTGATCTTGCCCGAAAAATCCGTTGGCATCAGCGCCGGCATGCCCGCTCTCCCAGATATCTGAAGCCAGTGCTTCTTCTTGGCAAAAATACTCGCCCCGCAGGGCCGCCCAGCCCCCGCCTAAACGGTCAGGGTGAAAAACAGCCGTCGGAACGGGAACAACACCGTGCCATCGGCCCGCACCGGATAGGCCGCCTGCATCACCTCTTCATAGCGGCGAATGAGATCGGCCTTTTCATCCGGGTCAAGCGCGGCCAGAACCGGGCGCGCGTAGGTGCTCTCGGTATAGCGGCGCACCGGGTGGCTGCCGGCTTCGGCGGTCAGACGCTGATAGTAATCGGTTTCCCAAAGACGAAACTGGCCAAGCGGGGCCAGCAATTCCTCGTATTTCACCGGTGCCATGACACCGGGTGTGCCCATTTTCTCGACCCGTCCGGGAAACAGTTCCTCCACCAGACTAAGCCAGACGCGATGCGACGGCGCCTTGTTCTGATGCGGCATCTGCACGGCGAGCGTGCCGCCCTTGCCAAGCATCCGCGCCAGTCGCGGCATCAATGCCTCATGCCCGCCGACCCAATGCAGCGCCGCGTTGGAAAAGATAAGCCCCGGCACGCGCCTTGGGTGCCAGTCGTTGAAATCCGCCTGCTGAAGCGACGCATAGCCATTCGTCGCACGCGCCTTTTCAAGCATCGCCGGCGAGCCATCGACACCGATCACCTCGCGCCCACCTGCCCGCGCCCTGAGCGCATCCGCCATGGCGCCATTGCCACATCCAAGATCAACAATATCGCCGGCGCCCATCTGGCCAACCGCGTTCAAAAGATCCAGCGCAGGGCGCAAACGCTGATCCCGGAACCTTGCATAGGCCCCGGGATTCCAATCAACTTTTCCGGAAACGCCGCTCACGTTGACGGCTCAGGCTCCAGCCCGCCATCGCCTGGTGACGATTTGGGCTTGGTCTTCGGAATGGCGGTAACCGAGGGCTTGCTGCTCTCAGAGCTACCGCCGGTGTCGTCATCATCGGCCGCCGGCGGCTCGCCGCGCAGCACACGTTTGATTTCCTCGCCGGTCAGGGTCTCGTACTCCAAAAGCCCCTGCGCAAGACGTTCCCATTCATCCCGTTTGTCGGTCAGGATTTTCTTGGCCCGCTGATAGCCTTCGTCGATCAGGCGTTTCACCTCATCCTCGATAAGCTCCTTGGTATTGGCCGAAATCGAGAACCCGCCGCCGCCATTGCCCATATAGCCTTCATGCGCCTGCTCGTAATCGACATTGCCAACCTTGTCGGACATGCCCCACCGCATCACCATGGCGCGTGCCAGACCGCTGGCCTGCTGAATGTCTCCGGCCGGGCCATTGCTCACATCATCCTCACCGTATTTGAGGATTTCGGCGGCCTTGCCGGCCATGGTCATCGCCAGCTTTTCCTCGCATTCCGAGCGGTGCCAGTTCAGCCGGTCGATTTCGGGAAGGCTGACCACCATGCCAAGCGCACCACCACGCGGGATGATTGTGGCCTTGTAGACCGGATCGCATTTTGGCAGGGCAAGCCCGACAACCGCATGGCCGGCCTCATGATAGGCGGTCTTTTCCTTTTGATCGTCAGTCAGAACCATCGAGCGGCGCTCGGCCCCCATCATCACCTTGTCCTTGGCGTTTTCAAAGTCGACCATGGTCACAAACCGTCGCCCCACGCGTGCTGCGGTCAACGCGGCCTCGTTGACAAGGTTGGCAAGGTCAGCCCCCGAGAATCCCGGTGTGCCGCGCGCAATCAGGCGCAGATCGACATCCGGGCCAAGCGGCGTCTTGCGGGCATGCACCCCAAGGATCTTTTCGCGGCCCTTGATGTCTGGGTTGGGCACGGTCACCTGACGGTCAAAACGACCGGGGCGCAGCAACGCCGGGTCAAGAACATCCTTGCGGTTGGTGGCCGCGATGATGATCACCCCTTCATTGGCCTCAAACCCGTCCATTTCCACCAGAAGCTGGTTGAGGGTCTGTTCACGCTCGTCATTGCCGCCGCCATAACCGGCCCCACGATGGCGACCGACCGCGTCAATCTCGTCGATAAAGACGATACAGGGCGCGTTCTTCTTGGCCTGTTCAAACATGTCGCGCACCCGGCTTGCGCCGACGCCGACAAACATTTCCACAAAATCAGAGCCCGAGATGGTGAAGAACGGCACCCCTGCCTCGCCCGCAATTGCGCGCGCCAGAAGGGTTTTACCGGTGCCCGGCGGGCCAACAAGCAGCGCCCCCTTGGGGATCTTGCCGCCAAGGCGGCTGAACTTTTGCGGATTGCGCAGGAATTCGACGATCTCTTCAAGCTCTTCCTTGGCCTCGTCGATGCCGGCAACATCGTCAAAGGTCACCCGGCCATGCTTTTCGGTCAGCATCTTGGCCTTGGATTTGCCAAAGCCCATCGCGCCACCCTTGCCGCCGCCCTGCATGCGGTTCATGAAATAAATCCACACCCCGATCAACAGTAGGAAGGGCAGCAGCGAAACAAGGAAGGTCTGAAAGCCGGATTGTTCCTGGCTCTCGGCCTTGACCGGGATACCGGCGTCGATCAGGCGCTGCGTGATCTCGGCGTCCTCGGGCTTGATCGCGGCATAATCGGTGCCGTCGGTCGTGCGATAGCGCACGGTTTCGCCATCCAGGGTCACCTGGCTGACCGATCCGTCATCGACCGCAGCCACAAACTCGGAATAGGACACGGATCTGCTTTGCAGCGTATTGCCTGAGCCACTGAACAGATTGAACAGTGCCAGGATCAACAGGAACAATACCAGCCAGAAGGCGATATTTCTTGCGTTACCCAAGGAATCTCTCCTTAAAATTCGGTTGTCCTGCATCTATCACAGGACCCATGCCTGTTAAATAGAGATCACGCCTGTATCTTCAATGAGATAATAGCGTTTTGTAGAACTCTTGTTCATCGCGCAGCGCCCTGATCGACCAGCCATTGGCCCAGCCCGCGAGCGGTGCGGCCAGCAATTCATCGCCCAACCAGACCCCCGGCAGGGCCAGGGCCGTGCTGCGCGGTACTCCGCCGAGGCGCCAGTCGGGACAGGCGCGCAGGCCCGCCTCGCCCAATGCCGCCAATTCCGCGCCTGCCATATCCGGGCCACGGCCCACGCACCAGCGCCCGTCCCAGACATCGCCCACAGGCACGCGCAGATCGGCAACGGCCCTGTATTCGCGGGTCACGCGCAGCTCGCTCATAGTGGCGCTGAGCAAACAGCCCTGTAAGGTCATGCCGTGCCCGGCATATGCGGCGCTCAGAAATCCGTCCATCGCGCGCCCGCGCGGCCCATACTCTGCGCCGCTGATCCAGCCAAGCATGGATTGCAGCAACCGGCGCGCCACCTCGGGGCGCAGCGCGGCAAAGCCTGTGCGCGTCAGCACCAGATCGCCCGCGTCGAACCGCAGGATTTCTTGTGCCGCATCAAAGGCATACCCATAAAGTGTGGTGCGCACATCGGTCATTTTTCGCGCCACATCGGCAAGGCCTTCAACGGAAATCCCCAAGGGATCGAGCGCGCGCAGCGCGGCGCGTGCGCGCACCCGTGCATAGGCCCTGTCGTCATTTGTCGGGTCGTCAACCCAACCCACGTCCCGCGCGCGCAGCACTTCGCGAAGGGCCTCGCGCCTCAGGCCAAGCATGGGGCGGTGAAACCAGACATCGCCCTGTTGCCACCGGGCGCGCATCGCCGAAAGGCCATCAACGCCCGCCCCGCGCGCCATCCGCATCAGAAAGGTTTCGGCCTGATCATCGCCCGTATGGCCAATGGCGATATCGCCAAGGCCCTGCGCCCCGGCCCAATCGGTCATCAACCCATAGCGCGCGCGCCGGGCCTGATCGGGCAGGTTGCCCTGTCCGTCCCAGTCCTGCCAATGAAGGGTGTGATGTGAGATGCCGCGCGCGGCGCAAATCCGCGCCACCTCTGCGGCCTCATTCGCCGAGTCAGCGCGCAACCCGTGGTCAACGGTGACCGCAAGCACCTCTGGCCCGCCGTTTTCCCACCAATCGCCAAGCAGCGTCAAAAGCGCCAGCGAATCGCTACCACCAGAGACGGCAACGCCAAGGCGGCGCGGCGGGTCGGGCTGAAAATGCCCGGCGATCTGGTGCCAAAGCGCGGTCGCGTCTTGCGTCACTGGCAGCCCAGGTTGGTCATCTCGCCCTGCGCGCGCGTCACCGAATCGGACTGTGGATAGCGCGCCGCGACCTGACCAAGCGTGACGCAGGCCTCATCCGTCTGCCCCAGACGGCCAAGCGAGCGCCCCAGCCGATAAAGCGCCTCTGGTGCCTCGGGACCATTCGGATCAGCACTGAAGGTTTCAAGATAGGCGCGCGCCGCATCGCTTTGCTGGTTCGCCCCTTCCAGAGCCTCGCCGCGCATCACCCCCGCACGCCCCGACAACGGCCCACCGGGATAATCCGTCTGAAAGGCCGCAAACTGTGCGGCGGCCTCGGTGAATTGCCCGGCCTGAAGCGCCGCTTCGGCCCGCTCAAAATCGGCTTGCTCGCCAACCGCAAGCTGCGGAGTTTCATCGTTTTGCACAGGGGTGACAAAACCGCCGCCGCCGCCGCCGGTGGCCGGTTCAACCCCGCCAAGGGTGCTGCCGGGCTCAAGCGTGCCGATATCGCAGGCCTCGTCCATCTCGCAGAGCCGGAATTCAAGATCGCCAACGCGATTGGTGCCATCGGTGACCACCCGGTCAATGCGAAACTCAAGCTCTTCGGTCTTCTTGGTCAGGCGCTGAACCTCGCTTTCGATCGCGTTGACGCGATCAACAAGCGATCCCCCACTGCCAAGTTGCCCCGCTGATCCGGTCGTGCTCAGCTCGCGCTTGAGCTTTTGCAGCTCGACGAACAGCACCGAAAGCTCTTGCCGGATATCGGCAATCGTCTCGCTTGATTGCGCGCTGGCCCCGACAGGACCAAGCAGCGCGACGCAGATCAGCAGTTTGACAAAATGGCGCATGTGCCCCCCTTGGATCAGCTCGTGAGGCCTGCCGCGATGACCGTCACCGCGCGGCGGTTCTGGGCATAGCAGGCTTCGTTGCTGCAAATCTCGATCGGGCGTTCCTTGCCATAGCTGACCACCTTGAGGCGGCTTGCGGCAACCCCCTGGTTGACCAGATATTCATGCGCGGCATTGGCCCGGCGCGCGCCAAGCGCAAGGTTATATTCGCGCGTGCCCTGCTCATCGGCATGGCCTTCGATAATGGCGGTATATTCCGGGTTCGCCATCAGCCATTGCGCCTGACCGGCAAGGGTCGATTGCGCCTCGCCGCTGAGGTTGGATTGATCCACCGCAAACAGAACACGGTCGCCAACCGTCTGTTGGAAATAGGCCGGCGATCGCGGATCCTGCGCCGACCCCGACATAGCCCCGCCGTTCAGATCAACCGTGTTGGTGTCGTCAAACCGGTCCGGATTGGTACAGGCCGCCAGCGACAGCCCCGCACAGAGAATAAGTGTTTTGCTCAGATAGGTCATTTTTGCCCCGTTCATTATGGTCATGCCCTTGGCCCTTTTATCACAGCCCGCGCCCCAAGGAAACGCGCGCCGCACGGCTTAATTCTGCAAGGGCGACCACGACGGATCACTTGCCCCGGTCGAGGTCTGCACCTGCTTGAGATTGCGCCCGGTGATATCCACCGAGTAAAGGCTTGCCTGCCCCTGCGGCCCTTGGGTTTCGCGGGTGAACATGATCACCCGGCCATTCGGCGCCCATGTCGGGCCTTCATCCAGAAACGACGCCGTCAACAGGCGCTCTTCGCTACCATCGGTGCGCATCACGCCAATATGAAAACGGCCCTTGGATTGCTTGGTAAAGGCAATCAGATCGCCGCGCGGCGACCAGACCGGCGTGCCATAGCGGCCCTGACCAAAGCTGATCCGGCGCGCCTCGCCGCCATTGGCCGACATCACATAAAGCTGCGGCGTGCCAGAGCGGTCGCTCTCGAACACGATCTGGCTTCCATCGGGGCTAAAGCTTGGGGCGGTTTCAATTGAGGGCGCATCGGTCAGCCGCGCACTTGCGCCGCTGTTGATATCCATCCTGAAAATATCGCTGTTGCCGTTCTGCGTAAGCGAATAGACCACCGTGCGCCCATCCGGGCCAAAGCGCGGTGCAAAGCTCATCGTGCCGGGCTGGGTCTCCAGCGCCCGACGCCCGACGCTGGCCACGTCAAGCACATAGATGCGCGGAAAGCCGGTTTCATAGCTGGTATAAAGCACCCGGTCGCCGGTGGGCGAAAACCGCGGCGCAAGAACGATGCTTGAGCTGTCGGTGAGATAGCTCACGTTGGCGCCGTCATAATCCATGATTGCCAGGCGCTTGGCGCGTTTGTCCTTGGGGCCGCTTTCGCCCACGAACACCACGCGGCTATCGAAATAGCCGCCCTCGCCGGTGATCCGGGTGTAAACCTGATCGGCCACCTTATGGGCCATCCGCCGCCAGCCTTCCTGGGTCCCGACAAATTGCAATCCGCTGCCAAGTTCCTGCCCCGAAAAGACATCGTAAATCCGGAACCGCACCACAAGCTTGCCGGCGTTATCCACACTCACCGCGCCGGTGATCAGCGCCTGCGCATTGATCGCCTTCCAGTCGGCATATTGCACCGGGCTTTCAAAACTGGTGATCCGGCTGATATGGGCCTCATTCGGAATTTCACGAAACAGCCCTGTCCCGCTCAGATCCGAGGCAATGACCCGCGCGATCCGACGACCGAAATCGGCCCCGGCGCTATTGTCCGAGACGAAGTCAGGCACCGCATAGGGCAGCGGTTCAATCACCCCTTCGGTGATCTCGATCCGAAGCGGGCCATTGCTTTGCGCCACGGCAGGTAGGGCCCAAAGCGACAGGGCCGTCAGGAGGGTCGCTAACATACGCATCATTTGATCCTCATTTTCTCCGGATTAAATGTCATTTCAATATCACGCCAGCTGTCGTATTTCTCAACCGGAAGGTCAAAGCCGCGCGCACCACAGCGGATGATCGCCCGGCGCGCCGCCTCGAACGCCTGTTTTGCCGCCGTATCGCCGCCGCCCGATGCGCTCAGCATACGGATCGAACCGTTATTGGGTTTGCCATCCTCGCCCATGCTTACCGCAACCACAACCGTTGTGCGCAGCGCGTCCGAACTCAGGCTGCCGACGTTCCAGCATTGCTGAACCGCAACGCGCAGCGCGTCCTTTTCGCCCGACGTGAGCGGCGGCCCGCTTGGGCGGTCGTTGTTTTGCTGCGCGCCGCCAAGCGCCGCCGCAAGGGCATCGTTCACCGCCGCCTTATCGGTCGCGGGCTTTTGGGGGGTGGGTTCGGGCGCAGGTTTCGGCGCCTCCTGCGTCGCTTCGGTGGCGCGGGCAGGCCGCGCCTTGGGCCGCATCGACACCGAGGGCGCGGCCTGTTCAAGCTTTTCGGCCTCGGTCACGATTTCGGTCGCCGCCTCTTCCAGCGCGGTGGCCTCGGCGGGCTCCTCAACCACCTCGGCGCCCTGATCGGGGGCGACCTCGGGGTTGGCCACATCATCAATCCTGACGTCCGGTTCGGGCGGGGCCACGGCCTCGGGGGCGACGCGCGGTGCCGGGCGCGGTTGGGGGCGCGGCGAGACCTCTGGCACCATGGCCGCCATATCCTCTTGCGGCACGTCAAGCACCGGCGGCGCATCCGTCACCTCGGCAGGGTCCGGCGGCGTCATCTGCGACACATCCGGCGCCGCATCGGGCGGCGGGCTATCGTTGGCCTCGGGTTGGGTCACCTCGGGGGGGGCATCGGCCGCCGACGACAGATCCGGCGCAAGATCGCCCGGCGCGGGCGGCTCTGGCGTGTCGATGCTGGCCACCGCCTCCGGGGCGCTGTCGCGGGCCAGGAGCGCGGCATACTCTTCGGTCGAAATGGCGGTGACTTCCGTCACCTCAAAGGGCAGCGGATCGGAGCGGAAAACACCACCGATCAGGGCCCAGCCGATCAATGCCAGATGGCCCGCCCCCGATATGATCTGACCGGTATTCACCAGATGCGCCCCTAGCCGCCCTGTCCATCCAGCGCAGGCCCGCCGGTCTCTGTCACCAGACCGATATTGCCAAAACCGCCCCGGTTCAGCGCGCCCATCACCTGCATCACCTCCGCATAGGGCACCGCGCCATCGGCGCGCAGGTAAACCCGCGTGCTGTCGCGCTCTGTTGCAATCGCGCGCAGGCGCGCCACAAGATCCTCGCGCGCCACCTCGGTTGTCTGGATCATCACCACGCCCTCACTGGTGATCGTCACGCTCAGCGGCTCTTCTTCCTCACCCGGAAGCGCATTGGCCGCCGTTTTCGGCAATTCCACCAGCACGCCCACGGTCATGAGCGGCGCCGCCACCATGAAAATGATCAACAGCACCAGCATCACATCGACAAATGGCGTGACGTTGATTTCCGCCATCGGACGCGACCGGCCCCGGCCCCGCCTGCGCCGACCGGTATCGCCGGATTTCTGAACGACACCCGCGCCCATGGCCTAACTATCCAACTGACGGCTGAGGATGGTGGCGAATTCATCGGCAAAGGCCTCGTAGCCCGCAACGATACGATCACTATCCGCGCTCAGCTTGTTATAGAAAATAACCGCCGGGATCGCCGCCAACAGGCCCAGACCGGTGGCCAAAAGCGCCTCTGCAATGCCCGGCGCGACCACGGCAAGGTTGGTATTCTGCTGCTCGGCGATATTGATGAAGGCATGCATGATGCCCCAGACCGTGCCGAACAGCCCGATAAACGGCGCGGTCGAGCCGACCGTCGCCAGCACCTGCAATCCGCCTTGCAGGCCTTCGGCCTCTTTGACGATCGCCACATCCATGCTGCGATCAATCCGCGCCGTCGCCCCGGCGATCAACCCGCCGTCATTGCGATGACTGCGTCGCCATTCCATCATGCCGGCGGCAAAAATTCGCTCTGACTGGCCGTCGGGCTCTGCGCCGATCTCGTCAAACAGCGTGTCCAGCGGCTCGCCCGACCAGAACCGGCGGTCAAATATCTCGGCCTCGCGGCGGGCCTTGCGATAGGTGATGATCTTCTGCACGATGATCGACCAGGACCAGAACGAGGCCACGACCAGAATCAACATCACAAGTTTCACGATTAGGGTTGCGCGTGCAAATAGCGCCCACATGGAGAAATCCATCTCCTGTGCCAATGCCAGGGTTTCTGCTTCCATCTGCCTGCTCTTTATGGGTTGGCCAATTTTTTCGGCCCTTTTGCGAGGCAAACTAGCCGATTTCCAGAGGGAAAGCCAACACATCCGCGTCATCATTGCGGGTTTCGGCCTGCTTAATGCAGGATCAGGCGGATATTTGCCGGCAAACGCGCCGGTTGACCCACCTCATTGAGGCAAACAACCGTCACCACGGCCTGAAAAAGCAGGTCCGTACCGCGCCTCACCTTCTGTTCCATCACCAGCCGCGCGCCGGTCACCGCGTTTGTGCGGGTCTCGACCTCAAGCAGATCATCGAATTTCGCAGGTCCAAGATAATCCGCCTCGACCCGGCGCACCGCAAAGATCATGCCGTCGCGCTCGCGCATCGCATTCTGATCAATGCCCATGTCGCGCACCCAGGCGCTGCGCGCGCGCTCGATGTATTTAAGGTAATTGGCATGATAGACGATGCCGCCCATATCGGTATCTTCGTAATAAACACGGATCGCAAAGCGGTGAGTCCCTGAATTTAATGCTTTCGGATCTGGATTATTAATTTTTGATTTATTTCCTGACACTTGGCGCTTCAACTTTCATTTCTATCGAGTTCAACGATTTAGGAGTTCTTGCATTCTTTTCATCACCGGTGGTCACCGGTGGTCACAGATGGTGAACGATGTTTCATACAACGCAGGCTGAACGTTAAAGATATAGCACACATGACTGACCGCAGAAAACTCACTGATGCCTTCGCGAAAAAGCACTTCGAAGCCGGGAACCCAAGGGTAATCTGGGACACAATCCGAAGCGGATTCTGACTGAAAGTGAACGCTAAGGACCATGTCATCTGGATCGTGAAATTTAGAATCGGCACCGGGCGCTCAGCACGCACACATCAACACAAGATCGGTAATCCACATATGTATTCATGTGTAGAGGCGCGCGCTCTTGCAGATGACTTCATTGTCGCGGGGCGACGAGGTGAAGACTATCGAGAAACGATCAAAGCAAAGCATGCAGAGCAGGTCGTGAATGCGCACACACGTGTTCTGAAGTCATACGGCATACCCGACAGTGAAGACTCTTCACTTCTAGCAAACGCTTGGGGCAACGCGCTATTACTGAACACTAACGTTTCTCGACGCCATGCGCGCGCCCGCGAGAGGATGTGGAAACACATCTCTGGGCGATATGGCGATTTTATCAAAACCGAAGAGCTAGACTCTGCAAAAAATTGGGCGCCGATAGGGGGTCAGGATTGCGTGCCGATTGACAGGCGTGACAACATAAAATGTGACGGGGCCGCCGTTGGCGGTCCTGTCACCCACGTCCCAATGCAGACATTCGCTACGGTTTGAATAGAGTTCCGCTGTGCGGACAAAACGGACCTTGAGTGTAAAATGCCTCACTGCCGCAAGCGCGTCCGTCCGGATATCACGTGCCGTCAGCGAGCCCCTTGCTTGCCGTCAGCGCGCAGAAGGCTGCAACGAGACACAAAAGGCATATCGCGGGGGCGGCATATGCGATCTCCGCCTCTACGAGGATGGCAACAGTCGCAATGCCGCCGAGTCGTGCGAAGGTGATGTCCAGACTCGTCGAGACCGCGCTCATCCCCTTTGGTGCGAACCTCAGGATCAATTGCGTAGACGGAGCGTTGCTGCATGCCAGACCCGAACCGACGAGAACCGATGACAACACGAGGAGCAAGAGGTTTTCGTTATAGTATGAAAGCGGCAATCCAGCGGCGATGAGGAGCGGCGCGGCAAGCATGATCGCCCGTATATGGGGTCTATCAACCATGTTTCGCAATAAGGCACTTAAACCGGAGAAGGTCAGCCACATGATCGACAGGACAAAGCCGACGCTAGCGGCCTTGACTTCATTGTTCGACAGCCAGACCGGGAGCTGGAACAGATAGTATGTAATGGATCCGTAGGTGCAGAAGACATAGACGAACGTCACCCAAAGGTCACGGGTTCGAAACAGCTCCGAATAGTCCGTCGTCTTGCGGGAGTATCGCGCAGGATCATCGGTGACTTGGGTTCTGTTCAGGATCACAAAAGCGATTGCCGCTAGGACCGCGATAAAAACGAACGCGAGATTCCAACCATGCTCACTGAGGAAGCTGCCATAGAAAAGCGGCGCGAAGGCTGCGACGTAGCCCGCAATGCTGCCCCAGACGATGAGCACCCTTCCCGGTTTCTGCGGCGAGACTCGCGTCAGGAGAAGAGGCACAAGTGGCGAAAAGATGCCGCCACCGAAGCCCTGCAGCGCACGCCCGATGGTGAGTGCCTCGAAACTTTCCGCGGCTGCCACCAATAGCGATCCAGCAGCGAAGAAGGCGACGCCATAACCGAAGACCTTCCTCGTGTTGAAGGTGTCGCCGCACCAGCCCCCGAGTAGAACTCCGGCTGCAACCGCGATACCGTACGCGTTGAAGACCCAGGCCAAATCGCCGATCGACAGGCTGAACTGTATTTGGATCGCGGGTAATAGCAGCGGAACCAGCGTTAGCTCCATCACGAACGCGATGTTTGCCGCGATCGGTCCTATAATCGCTGTGCGCGGTGAAAGGGCCACTGGGTCAGCCTTATCGATTTTCGGCGTATCGTGTCTCATTTTTCAGTGCCGACAGTCAGACATTCGCTCTTGCCTCCAGATGGCCCTTTGAGTCAACGCAAGTGGTGGTGGACTGGACCGCCGAAACGCTGGCCGCGCTTTGAATGCGTTGTGGCGCTCGCGCAAGCAGATTGGCCATGTCATTGACTCCCATCCAGATCAAATAGTCTTCCTCGGTCACCTGTTGGTCCGGACCCAGCCAGCGGCCAGGTTCACAATGAGAGTAGCCGTAACGAAGGTGGGCACCTTTCGCGGCCAACCGTTTGGGCACCAGCGCAAAAACAAAGGACGGGTTCCAGGTTTCGACCATGATCTCGAGTAGGATGCGTGACAAAAGTGAAGTTGCGCCCTGGCTACGCGGACCGCCAAGTCCGCTGGCGCGAAGCCAAAAATCGCCTTGATAGCAGACTCTCCCCGTGATCGTCTGGAGTGCTTCTGGGTCCGAGTAAAAGGTAAGATCCGGGTCGGGCGTGGTATCGGGTGTAATGTATTTGTGGCGGTGGTTATTCAGGTGTGTTGCCAGCGAAATGCCCGACAGATCGAGAAGACGCACTGCCTGCGTGTGGACCAACTCACCGCTTGGATCGAATCCGCAAATCCAGAAACCGTTAGTGTGGTCGATATACGAACTCGCCACATCGAACATCGGATAAATCGCGCCGCGATCGGGCTGCTGGCTCCGGTAAGCGCGGTACTTGGCAAAGTCGTCGCCAATCTCAACCTTAAGTCCCGCCTGCTCAAGATCGCGGAGGATACCGGACAGGTGTTTTGTCAATTCAAACAGTCTACTTGGTGACATCTCCATTCTAACTGGCCCTCGATTTCTGGTTATGCATGAAAATCCCCATCAAATGCTTGATGATGTGTTAGCTACTTTTTCCTAGTGACGCGTGGAGTTACCCATCAAATGGTTAATAATGTGTTAGGCATCTTTCGCGGGCTTCAACAACTCGAGCCGATCTCCCGGTCTTCTCTGTGGGCTCAGACTGCCGGATCGGCTGGCCCGAACGAAGGCCTAACGATTTGAGCCTTTGGCCCACCGGCTAGTTTCTCGTTGTTATCATGCAAACGTCGCTGATGAGGCGACACATGGTCTGGCGAGTTGGGTCGAGTTCCTCACTGACCTGAAGGCGTCTCAGAGGACGGCACCTGTCGACAAACGCTTGCGGCGTGACCACGGCAAAGCTGTATTTCTTGTCGGTCTGGCACGCCTGTCGCGGAGCGGCCTACCAACGCAGATTTTGGCGCCCGCAACCCGCAGCATCCGACGCCAATCTGACCAAAATAAGGAAAGTCCCTACAATTGAAAGAAAACCGCCTCCTGTCTCGCGATCTATCCAAGTGACTGTTTTACAATCATTTCTCGGGATTTCCTGAAGTCAGACGGACGTGCGGACCTGTGCTCCCGGTCCGCTCCGGCTTCCTGCCCGATCAAACTGCGGCATTCCGAAGGCAGAAACGCAAGTGCAGCCACAATTTGGTCAAGTCCAGCCTGAATTATACCGCGACGAAAGGAGTCGCCATGCATCTCGATAAGCTGTTTGACAAGTCTGTTCTTGTGTCCTGCCCGCCGCCAGGTTCCGTGAACGTGCGCATCGGAAACGCCGTCGAAGGTCCCGGAGGAAGATGGATCCCGTGCGCGTCCGCAATTGCCGGTGGTGCTTACGTCTCCTGTGTCTATGAAGTTGGACCTGGCCGCAGACAGGTTTGTGCCGGTATCCACCCTACGTCCTGCGCCGACGAGGCGCTTTCCCGTGCGATTGAACTCGCTACGACTGCTGCCGCATAGGACAGCTGATATAGGGATTGCGATTTTCGCACCCCGTTGAAGCGAACCAAACCTATTAGATTGGACTCGACGCTTGGAAGCGATGGCGCCTCAAACTGGAGGCAACAAAGGCTCAGGTTACCAAGTGTTTAATGGCGGGTGAACCATCAAACCGCTCTACCGATACCGCGTGCCGTGTTGCTATCAAGGTCCCACAGCCCACGGGACCAAAACTTGCCCCCTGTTTCAATGAGCCTGTTGCGCAGATCGTCCTCACTCATCGGTTTGCCGAAATAGAAGCCCTGCAAATAATCGCAGCCCATCTCACTAACGAGCCGCGCGTGTTCTTCGGTTTCGACGCCTTCAGCGACCACGCGCATACCGAGACTCTTCCCGATGCCGATGATAGATGCGACCAGCGGCCTGGTGCTCGCTTCCTCTACAACAGGTTGGATGAAATGGCGATCGATCTTCAGGATCGCGGGTCTGATTTCCAGCAGTCCCGACACCGAAGCGTGCCCTGTTCCGAAGTCGTCGAGGGCAATCGTTACGCCTAACTCATCAAGCTCGTCGATGGTCCACCGAACCACGTCACCCATTCGATCCAGATAAACCGACTCAAGAATTTCGATCGTCAATCTTTCCGGATTGATACCGGAGCTCCTGATGTCATGGATGAACGTTGGGTCCGCCAACCGGGCTGCGGAGACATTCACAGCAACGCGAGGAAGGTCGACACCCGCTTCGTCAAAACGGGACAGAGCCCCATGTACGCTGGCAAAGACGATTTCATCAATTCTCTTCAGGATCCCCATGTTTGCAGCGGTATCGAGAAATACAGCTGGTGCAAGAATGCCCCTGGTTGGATGAGACCACCTTACCAGCATCTCGGCGCAAGCAATTCTACCGGTCTCCGCATCAATCAAGGGCTGAAAGTACGGGATGAACTCACGTCTTTCGCATGCAAGTAGGAGGTCCGACGCCAGTTGCTTGGTTGCAATGGAATTAGCGTGCATCTCTTCGGTAAAAAATGACCACTTTCCCTTTCCTTGTGATTTTGCATGATAAAGAGCCGCATCGGAATCTGCGACGACCTGTTCTGGATCTTCCATATTCGCTTTGGCAATTGCCACCCCGACACTCGCGCTGGAGGCAATCGACTTACCATCGCACGTGAATGGCGCCTGCATCCTCTGAACAATCTCGTCGGCTAAATTGCTTACATTGAGAGCGCTCTTCCCTAGCGGCTTCAAAATGACAAACTCGTCACCGCCAAGTCGAGCGACCAAGTCGGATTTATCGGTCACGTCCCGCAACATATTGGCGACGGAAACCAACATCCGGTCTCCTGCATCATGACCAAGCGTGTCGTTCACGAATTTGAAGCGGTCCAGGTCGATGTAGAACGTGGCAAATTCTGTTCCGTACTTCTTTAGGTTCTCAATCCAAGTCTTCAGCTCGACCTCGAAGTGCCGCCGGTTTGAAAGGCCAGTCAACGCGTCTTCGTTCGCGTCCTTGGCCACCGACTTTGCAAGTTCGTGCAGGCGCGTGTTCTCTTTCTCCAGACGGTGAATTCTTTTGACGACTCTCGCATAGCTTTCCTGATCTGATATCGCAAAATCTTTTATCGCACTCTTGACAGGCTCGGCGCGCTCCTCCTCCAGTTCGATGATCGAGCAGAGCCACCAGTGATTTCCCGTCTCGGGATCGGATAGGTGTATCCAGCTCATTCGCTGCCAATAGACTTCACCGTTCTTGCGGTTATTGAGAGCCCTGGTCGAAAAGTTCTCCCAGTTCATCAGCTTTTCAATGATGTACAGGTGAATGCCCTGCTCCAAACTCGGACCAATCAGAATGGTCCCACGTTGACCCACGGCCTCGGCAGCCTCGTACCCAGTGATCTTGGTAAAGGCTTTGTTACACCACTGAAGTTCCATGACCGCTCCGTCATCATTCGACGCCAAAGCAAGTGCGAGGCCTTCGGTGCACTTGTTATTGATTTGATTTGATATCTGAGCAGGTATCACGTGTAGGGCCTAAATAGTTTCACCCTCTCTCCTATGGCACCCAAACGATTAGGAACGGTTAAACCACGACAACCTGCCAACCTATTTATGGAAAAGTGGAACGATTGAAGGGCAAAAAGTCTAGCTCTGTCCCCGGCAAAACCGGGCGTTGTCCGTCGTCATATAAAATGTGTCCGTTGTCATATAAAATGGAACATCCTAGCGGCTTGAGCATTGGAGGCTCTGGTTCGTTAGCGTGATTGATTATGCCGCCTGTTTTTGATGTTGCAAGCGGCGGCTTTGGATTGTCAGTTTCTTGATCTTCTCCCTTTCCCTGATGATGGCTTTGTCGCGCCCGAAG
>Ga0209344_10001133_pt1 | contig 36976 bp, 31 predicted proteins | sample Cruoilmetagenom6_FD_187293 | JGI IMG/M metagenome (GOLD analysis project Ga0209344, IMG submission 187293) | Oil polluted marine microbial communities from Coal Oil Point, Santa Barbara, California, USA - Santa Barbara Oil Seep Sample 6 (SPAdes)... | ecosystem: Environmental > Aquatic > Marine...
AAACAAAGCTGATGTGAGCCATCACATCAGAACATTTTGGAAGCTATTTGCAGGCTTCGTTCTATTTATAATTTTATTTTTCCTTTTGGCTTCCTGGGGCGTATTCGGAAGTCTTCCCGATGAGACCAGTCTTGAAAATCCCGAAAAAAACTTGGCAACCGAGATTATTTCTTCCGATGGAAAAACCATTGGAAAATTTTACAAAGAAAACCGAACCCCCGTTCCATTCGATACGTTGCCCGATCATTTGGTAAATGCCCTAATCGCTACCGAAGATGTACGCTTTTACGACCACTCCGGCATCGATGGCAGGGGAACCATAAGGGCCGTTGCCTTTTTGGGCACTCGAGGCGGCGCCAGTACCATTACACAACAATTGGCCAAATTATTTTTTACAGATCAAAGAGCCTCTAATAAACTGGAAAGAGTTGTTCAAAAAGTAAAGGAGTGGATAATTGCCACCCGTTTGGAACGGCGCTATACCAAAGAGGAAATTATCACGATGTACTTCAACGAGTACGACTTTTTAAACCAGGCCGTAGGCATCGAGAGCGCCGCAAACATTTATTTCGACAAACCACCGTCGCAATTGAGCACTGCGGAAGCGGCAATGCTGGTGGGCATGTTCAAAAATTCCTCGCTCTTCAATCCAAACCGCAGACCGGAATTGGTTCGAGAAAGACGAAACGTGGTTTTGGCACAAATGGAGAAATATGATTTTATTTCGGAAAAGGTAATGGATTCATTACAGGCGCTTCCTTTGGGCTTAAAATTCACACCACAGGGCCATGACGAAGGAAGCGCGACCTATTTCCGTGAATATGCCCGTCATTTTATGGAAGATTGGATTAAGGAACACCCCAAGCCCGATGGCAGCAAATACAATATTTATCAAGATGGTTTAAAGGTGTATGTAACCATAGATAGTAAAATGCAGGAATATGCCGAAGAAGCCGTAAGAAAACATATAGCACATCTGCAAGAAGCATTTGACGAACAGAACAAAAACAATAAAACAGCACCATTTCGTGATATCACGGAAAAAGAGACGGAAGGAATATTAAACTCAGCCATGCGCAAAAGTGACCGTTGGCGCGAAATGACAAAACAGGGAAAAAGCGAGGAAGAAATCATTAGTAGCTTTAAAAAGAAAGTATCTATGCGTATTTTTTCATGGAAAGGTGAGATTGATACAGTAATGACCCCTATGGATTCCATCCGTTATCACAAATCTTTTTTACAGGCAGCAATGATGTCAATGACTCCCCAAACCGGAGAAGTGAAAGCCTGGGTAGGAGGTATTGATTACAAACGCTTTAAATATGATATGGTAAAGAAAGGAAGGCGTCAAATTGGTTCTACCTTTAAACCATTTGTCTATGCCACCGCAATTGACCAAATGCATATGTCGCCTTGCGATACCTTACCAAATACAATGTACACCATTCCTGCTGGCAAACATAATTTATTGAAACCTTGGGCACCTAAAAATGCTGGAGGTGGATATGGTGGAATGGTAACCCTAAAATACGCATTGGCAAATTCAATAAATACAATTACGGCACGATTAATTGATCGCGTAGGACCAGAGCCTGTTATTGACTTAGTTGCAAAAATGGGCGTAGATACCGAAAATATGCCCGCAGTGCCTTCCATAGCTTTGGGAACACCTGATGTTTCCGTTTATGAAATGGTTGGGGCGTACAGCACTTTCGCAAATGAAGGGGTTTACGTAGAACCTATTTTAATTCAGCGAATAGAAGATAAAAATGGAACCGTGCTTTACCAAAATGTTCCCAAAACCAAAGACGTAATCAGCAATGAAACGGCCTACGTTACCGTAAGTTTGATGGAAGGGGTAACACAATCCGGTTCTGGGGCGCGCCTAAGGGGCACGTGGGCAGTTAATTCGCCAATCTATAAAAAAGCTGTTACGGGATATCCGTACGATTTCAAAAATCCTATTGCCGGTAAAACCGGAACTACGCAGAATAACAGCGATGGTTGGTTTATGGGCATGGTTCCAAACTTGGTTACTGGCGTTTGGGTTGGCGGCGATGACCGCGCAACCCATTTTGGCTCTACTGCCTACGGACAAGGGGCTACAATGGCATTACCCATTTGGGCAATGTATATGAAAAGTTGTTATGCCGATGAGGATTTGGATGTTTCAACAGGAAGTTTTAAACGCCCAGCAAATCTTTCCATTGAAACTGATTGTTCCAAATGGCGTGAAGGAAATCCTGATGTAGAGGAAATTCCGGATGAATTCGATTTTTAAAGAATGTTCCTTTTTCAATTATAAAAAACCTCACGCGTTTTGAAGCGTCGTGGGGTTTTTTTATAGGTCGAAATTTCGTAATTTTCAGAAAATTTAAAAAATGATAAAAAAGACAGTTGCAAACGTTCGCGAAGCCTGTGAAGGCATTGAAGACGGAATGACTTTTATGCTCGGCGGCTTTGGTCTCTGTGGCATCCCAGAAAATATTATTTCAGAATTGGTAAGGCGAAATGTTCAGAACGTTACCTGTATTTCAAACAATGCTGGAGTGGATGATTTTGGGCTTGGTCTTCTTCTGAAAAAACATCAAATAAAAAAAATGATTTCTTCGTATGTAGGAGAAAATGCCGAGTTTGAGCGCCAAATGCTCAGTGGTGAAATGGAGGTTGAGCTCATTCCACAGGGCACTTTGGCACAACGCTGTGAAGCCGCCCGAAGTGGTATTCCTGCCTTTTTCACGCCCGCAGGTTATGGAACCGAAGTGGCCGAAGGAAAGGAAACCCGTGAATTCCACGGAAAAATGCACGTTATGGAAAAAGCTTTTGAGGCAGATTTCTCCTTTGTAAAAGCTTGGAAAGGAGATGAAGCCGGGAACCTTATCTTTAAGGGAACCGCCAGAAACTTCAACCCAGCCATGTGCGGCGCTGGAAAAATTACCGTTGCCGAAGTGGAGGAATTGGTTCCTGCCGGAGAATTGGACCCAAACCAAATCCATATCCCAGGAATTTTTGTCCAACGGATATTCCAAGGCGAAAAATATGAAAAGCGAATTGAGCAACTAACAGTTAGAAAAAGAAACTAATGGCCTTAACTAAAGAACAAATAGCACAACGCATAGCAAAAGAGGTAAAGGATGGTTATTACGTAAATTTAGGAATTGGCATCCCAACCTTGGTTGCCAATTTTGTACGCGACGATATAAGCGTAGAATTCCAAAGTGAAAACGGAATTCTTGGAATGGGGCCTTTTCCTTTTGAGGGGGAAGAAGACCCAGATTTAATAAACGCTGGCAAACAAACTATCACGGCCTTGCCCGGCGCTTCTTTTTTCGATTCGGCGATGAGTTTTGGAATGATTCGTGGGCAACATGTAGATTTAACAATACTTGGGGCAATGGAAGTTTCACAAAACGGCGATATTGCCAACTGGAAAATTCCCGGTAAAATGGTAAAAGGAATGGGCGGAGCTATGGACCTTGTGGCTTCTGCCGAAAATATAATCGTAGCCATGATGCACACCAACCGCGAAGGCGAATCAAAATTACTAAAAGAGTGTAGTTTGCCGCTTACCGGTGTAAATTGTGTAAAAAAAATAGTTACAAATCTTGCTGTACTTGAAATCAAGGATGGAAAATTTCATTTACTTGAACGCGCTCCGGGAGTTTCGGTTGAAGAAATTCAGAAAGCTACTGAGGGAGATCTGGTGGTAAACGGAGCTGTTAAGGAGATGGTTTTTTAAAATAAATAAGATTATTAAAAATTTATAACCACGGTTTTCGTGGTTTTTTTATGTTAAAAAATGGTCGAAAACAACCTAAATGTTAAAATTTAATGCATTTTATCGAATTTTTATGCTTTTTATCGCTTTATTAGAAAAATGTTTTCATCTTAGCAGACCCAAATCTTACCAACTTAACCTCATATGGAAAAAGTAATTAGATCTTTTAAAAGCACCAAAGAATTGTTACTGAACGTGCTTTTCATTTTTAAGAAAGTGTTTTTATTGGTCTAATCTTTTTTTATGGTTGTTTATGCCCCAAATCTGTCATAAACGCAGATAAATTATTAAACCCGTTCTTCGTGAGGTTAGAACGGGTTTTTTATTTCTTAATTTTTAGACGCTTTAAATTCCCTTCGGGATCGCCTCAATAAGTTTTTTTGAATATGCTGTCTGCGGATTTTCGTAAATTTCATCAGCATCGCCCAATTCCTCTATCTTTCCTTTGTTCATAACCAAAAGCTGGTCCGACATATATTTTACCACCGCCAAATCGTGCGAAATAAATATATAGGTGAAACCGAAATCGTTTTTCAATTCATTCAACAGGTTCAACACCTGCGCCTGCACCGAAATGTCCAAAGCGGAAACCGATTCATCACAAATTACCAGTTTGGGCTCCACCACAATCGTGCGTGCAATGCCTACCCGCTGCCGTTGCCCGCCCGAAAGCTCGTGTGGATAGCGGTAGAAATAACTTTCATCCAATCCCACTCTTTCAAGCAAGGATAGCACCCGATCCTTTCTTTCCTTTTTAGTCTTTCCCAAATTGTGGACTTCCATTGGCTCCATCAATGCCTGGCCTATCATTAAACGCGGATTGAGGGATGAATAGGGATCTTGAAAAATAATCTGTATCTCCTTCCGAAGACTTCGTATTTCACTTTTTGAAAGCCTGGTAAGTTCCTTCCCCTTATATTTTATGCTTCCGGAAGTTGCTTTTTCGAGCTGAAGAATAGTTTTGCCCAAAGTAGATTTTCCACAGCCCGATTCGCCCACGAGCCCCAAAGTTTCTCCTTCAAAAACCGAAAAACTAACGTTGTCCACGGCTTTTACTATTTCGGGCTTTGCAAAGATTCCAACATTGCTGAAATAGTATTTTTCCAAATTGGAAATTTCCAAAATAGGCACTTTGGTATAAATCTGTTTGTGTCGCTTTGCGCGTTCGGTAGCCTTCACTTCCCGCGGGACAAAGCTCTTATCGGCAATGGAGACAATGGTGGGCAGTTTTGCCAAACGGACATCCAGCGACGGCCGCGATGCCAAAAGCGCTTTGGTATATTCCGCTTTTGGGTGTTTGAAAATTTCTTCGGTAGTTGCGTTTTCAACAATATCGCCTTTATACATTACCACCACCCTATCGGCAATTTCAGAAACCAAGCTTAAATCGTGCGAGATAAAAATCATCGCCATTTTTGTTTCCTGCTGAATGGATTTCAAAAGTGAGAGAATTTCCTTTTGCACGGTTACATCCAACGCCGTGGTGGGTTCGTCGGCAATGAGCAGTTTTGGTTTGCAGGCAATGGCCATGGCAATCATCACCCGCTGCATTTGCCCGCCGCTTATTTGGTGCGGATAACTGTTGTAAATATCGTTAGGTCTTGGCAGCTTTACCTTTTCAAATAGTGATATGGTTTCCTTTTTTGCTTCGGAAGCATTCACTTTTAAATGAAGCCGAAGAATTTCAGCAACCTGAAAACCACATTTTAATGAAGGGTTTAAGGCACTCATTGGTTCCTGAAAAATCATTGCTATTTCTTTTCCTCTTATGCTTCGAAATTCTTTTTCGGTGACTTTTAATAGCTCTTTATCTCCAAAAAGAATATTTCCGGAAAGATTTGCTTGCTTTTTTGGCAATAGACCCATAATGGAAAGCGAAGTGACCGATTTACCCGATCCAGATTCCCCCACGATTCCCAAGATTTCATTTTCAAAAACTTCAAATGAAATTTTACGCAAAACCTCAATTACATCTTTCTTATTTCCAAAGGAAACGCTGAGCTCATTAACGGATAATAGGGGTACAATTTTCATAAATCCAAAGATAGGATAAAAGGGAATATTAAAACTTTAACTACCGTTCATCGAATAAAATTTCTTTTTATCTAATTTTACTGTTCTTTTAGGTGTTTTTTCACAAAACATCAAACCTATTTATTCATTAAATCTTATTTATTATGAAAAAAATTAACAAAATCGTTTTTCTATTTTCGTTGATCATCTTTGCGTTTTCCGGAGTGGTTTCTGCCCAAGACAAAAAAGATGAAAAGAGAAACGTAAAAGAACCACCAAGTCTAGTAGTTTTTGATGCCTCACAATCCTATTCGCTTCAAAACTCCTCCCAAATTTTCAAGGAAGTTTTAAATCCATCCCCACAAATTTCCTTCACTACGCTAAAACAAGAACAAGATCCTTTAGGCTTTACCCACCAAAAAATGCAGCAGTATTTTAATGGTGTAAAAGTGGAATTTGCAACCGTAACATTGAGCAGTAAAAATGGAATGGTACAGACACTGAATTCATTTTATTCCCCCATTGCAGATGATTTTAGTGTTACAGCTTCTATTACTGGCCCGCAAGCTTTGAACAGTGCTATGGCCCACGTGGGTGCTACAAAATATATGTGGCAAAATGCTTCGGAAGCAGCTTTGGCAGATTATCAAAAGCCCACGGGTGAATTGGTGATTTTCCCTGCAATGAAGAATATTTCTGAAACCAACCGACTTGCCTATAAGTTTGATATTTACGCAACGGCACCCCTTTACAGAGCCGATGTATATATTGATGCGAAAACGGGACAATTCATTTTTGAAAACAAGCGTATTCACCATGCCAATGTGCCCGCAACGGGAACCAGCCTCTATAACGGCACGGTGTCCTTTACGGCCGATAATGCCTCTGGCCCATACCGTTTGCGTCAAACAGCTGATGGTAACGGTATTCAGACCTTTGACATGAATAACGGCACCAACTATAACAATGCGGTGGACGTTACAAGCAGTTCAACTAGCTTTACTTCCAATCCTACAGGTGTTCAAGCGCACTTTGGTGCGGAGCGTACTCACAAATACTTCAGCCAAAAGCACGGAAGAAATTCCTATAACAATGCGGGAGCCATTATAAAATCATACGTTAGCTATTCCTCAAATTATGTGAATGCATTTTGGGACGGTAGCCGAATGACATACGGCGACGGTGATGGCGTAAACTACGGCCCATTGGTATCCTTGGATATTTGTGGCCACGAGATTGCGCACGGCGTTACCGAATATTCCGCAAACCTTGTTTATAGCTACCAATCGGGAGCTTTGAATGAATCGTTCTCAGATATTTTTGGGGAATCCATTGAAAAGTTTGCCTCTGGCACAAACGACTGGCTTATGGGTGATGACATTGGTGCTGGCGGAAGCGGTGGTGCACTTCGCTCCATGAGCAACCCGAATGCCTATGGCGATCCAGACACTTATTTGGGAACCAATTGGTATTCCGGCTCAGGCGATAACGGTGGTGTACACATAAACTCTGGCGTGCAAAACTTTTGGTTTTATATTTTAACCGTAGGTAAAAGCGGTACCAACGATTTAGGAAACAGCTATAACGTTACCGGAATAGGGATGGACAAAGCAGCTGCCATTGCTTACAGAAACCTAACTGTTTATTTAAATTCAAACTCACAGTACAGCGATGCAAGAAATGGTGCTATTCAAGCCGCAAGAGATCTTTACGGCGCAGATAGCCCAGAGGAAATTGCAACCACAAACGCTTGGTATGCTGTAGGTGTTGGCGCTCCATACGGTGGTGGTGGCGGAAGCAGCTATTGTGCTTCACAGGGTAACAATGTAAATGATGAATACATAAGCCGCGTACAGTTGAACACCATCAATAATGCTTCCGGCGCGCAACTTTATTCAGATTTTACAAGTATTTCTACTACCTTAAATGAAGGCTCAGCTTATACCATTACTGTAACTCCTACTTGGACCGGAACTGTTTACAGCGAAGGCTATGCCGTGTGGATTGATTATAACGGTGATGATGATTTTGGTGATGCAGGTGAATTGGTTTGGTCCAAAGCTGCTTCCACAAACACTCCAAACAGTGGAACGTTTACTGTGCCATCTGGGACTGTTGGCGGCGAAACAAGAATGAGGGTTTCCATGAAATACAATGGAATTCCAACTTCCTGTGAAACTTTCAGCTATGGTGAAGTAGAAGACTATACAATCAACTTGGGAGGCGCTGCACCAGATACGCAGGCTCCAACTGCGCCGGGAAGTCTGTCAGCTTCAAACGTAACACAGACCACGCTTACACTTTCGTGGAATGCTTCCACAGACAATGTGGGCGTAACGGGTTATGATGTTTTCCAAGGCAGTACAAACTTAGGAAGCGTTACAGGCACCTCAGCAAACATTACTGGATTGTCCCCTGCTACCGCTTATTCCTTTAGGGTACGTGCGCACGATGCGGCTGGCAACAATTCCGGCTTCAGCAATACTGTAAATGTTACCACACTTTCAAATACGGTTACTTATTGTACTTCACAAGGAAACAATACAAATGATGAATACATAGATAGAGTCCAACTAGGAAGCATCAATAATCTTTCCGGTAACAATGGTGGGTATGCAGATTTCACAAGTATTTCTACTTCATTAACCAAAGGAAGCAGCAATACAATCACCATTACACCACGATGGACGGGTACTGTATATCGTGAAGCATACCGCGTATGGATTGATTATAACCAGGATGGCGATTTCAATGATTCTGGCGAGCAGGTTTACTCACGCTCCAGAACTACCGCATCTTCAGTTTCTGGAAGTTTTACCGTACCTACTTCAGCACTTTCGGGTGCAACCAGAATGCGCGTTTCTATGAAGTATAACGCAAATCCAACTTCTTGTGAAACTTTTACGTATGGTGAAGTGGAAGATTATACCGTGATCATCAGTAATTCAATGAACCAAGGTATTTCTGGAGGTACAGGTTTCAACAGTTCAGAAATGTCTATCTATCCAAACCCTGCAAAACATACGTTAAATATTTCGTTAGTTGAGGCAAATGGAAAGGATTATGTAATCTATAACATAATGGGACAGGTTGTTGGCAAAGGAAATTATACTGAAAGCTTAGATGTTTCATCATTGCAAAGTGGTGTTTATATGCTTGAAGTAAATACTGATAGCAACAAGCTTATGAAACGCTTTGTAAAAGAGTAGTTAGTTAATATTGATAATAAGACGGCCCGTTTCAAAAATGAAACGGGCCGTTTTTTTTATAAATATTCTTTTTATAGAGGATCGCCCACTTTTATATCACATCTATGGCCTGGCTGCCCGTGGGGCGGGTTTACACCTTTACCAGAAATAGATGCCGGCACGGCATTCGCTTTATTGGTCGTGGGGTTGGCATTGGTACTTCCCGAGGCTCCGTTCAAAGGCGCACCCACTGGAATGGCACAATCGTGACCCGGTTGTCCGTGAGGAGGATTTACAGCACCGCCGCCGGTATTTGCTGTACTATTTAATGAAGAGGAAGTAGGGGCAACATTCTCTAGGGCTTGTTTCTTTTGTTCAAGCGTTGCTTCCTGAACAGTTTCAGTTGCTTTTTCTTCAGAAACCTCTTTGTCTTTACACGAAATAAAAAAAGGAAGTGCAATAAACATAGGAATCAAAAATGATTTTGGGATGAATTTTGAAATTGTCATAATATTATATTTGAGTATAGCTGGTAAAGCTACTAAAATTTATGCTGAAATCCTTAAAGAGTGGAGGTATACGCAACCAGCAGTTTAAACGGATAGTATTTCATCCTCATTTAGAATTTCATCATTGCGAAGTCTTAAGAAAATCTGAGCAACGGTAACAGTGTCTTTTTCGCAATAAATGATGATTCTGTCAATATCTTTTTCTTCATAAAAAACATTCCGCACCTGGCTTCCGTCAATATCATCTTTTGGCGACGGAATGCGCAAAACGTGCGCCATCAATTTTAGGGATGTAAATGTTTTATAATCTCCAAACTTCCAAAGCTCCAGCGTATCCAAATGCGGAACTTCCCAAGGTTTTTTTCCGAAGAGATCTAATTTGAAAGGAATATCGATACCATTTATAATCATCCGTCTGGCAATGTAGGGAAAGTCAAATTCCTTCCCGTTGTGCGCACAGAGCAAATGCTGTGGTTTATTGAAGTGTGTTTCCAGTAATGTTTTAAAATCCTTTAAAATTTTCATCTCATCGCCGTGAAAACTGGTAACACGGAAATTGCGGACATCTCCCTTTATCACAAAATAGCCTACAGAAATACAGACAATTTTCCCAAATTCTGCCCAAATGCCGGCGCGTTCGTAAAAGTCTTCCGCAGAAATTTCATCCTTGCGTTGGTATTGGCTTTTCAGCTCCCAAAGTGTTTTTGAGGTATCGTCCAGTTCATCAAAATTTTTGTGCTGTGGTACGGTTTCAATATCTAGAAACAGAATATGTTCCAAGTTTATACGCTTAATCATAATTTGAAAATTGCAATCGGGGAGAAGTTTAAAGCTACGAAAAAATTATTGATTTTGAGCAAGCATTTTGTATACCTCCCCAACATAAACATAAAAATCACTGCTAAAAGGCAAATCGGTTTTATTGCCGCGTTTGTGCCCCAAGCGCACGATAATTAAATCATCTTCGGGAATCACGATTACGTATTGTCCAAGAATACCGCGCATCACAAAAATTTTCTTTTCCAAATAATCGCTCAGCCAAAACCCATAACCGTATTCGGGACTTTCCGCAAAGCGTGGTGCAATGGATTTTGCCACAAAATTTGAATCCAAAATTTGCCGGCCGTTCCACTTTCCGAAATCCTTATACAGTTTTCCGAAGCGTGCAAAATCCCTCGCATTGCTGCCAATACAGCAATAGGCTTTTACCACTCTGTTTTCCTCGTCATCTACTTGCCAAACCGCAGGATTTTCAAAACCCAGCGGTTGCCAAAAACTTTCGTGTAAATAATCCGCCAACTTTTTATTTGTTGCTTTTTGGATTACCATTGCCAAAAGCTCCGTATTTCCGCTTAAATACTTAAAGCGAACGCCGGGCGTATCTACCACTTTCAATTTCAAGATAGTTTTGGCCAAATCGGCATCGTAATATGCCCGTGCAGTCATCCCAAAAGGATTGAAATACGATTCGTCCCAATTTAGCCCCGAAGCCATGGCGGAAAGATCGCCAACGGTCATCCCCGAGCCAGAATATTGTGGATAGAAATCGCCAACGGGCTGGTCTAAGCTTTTTATATATCCGTCATTTATTGCCTTTCCCAGCAAAGCAGAAGTAATGCTTTTCGCCATTGAAAACGAATTGGTCTGCGAGTTTTTTCCGAAACCGTCAAAATACTTTTCAAACCAGATACTGTCGTTTTTTATAATCAAAAAAGCAATCGTTCCCAAAGTGTCGTTCATTTCAGAAAGGGCTTTGGTGGCCTCAACGCTGTTGTAATCTTTATGGAATGGCCAAGGTTGCGGATGGGTGCTCGCAGGGATTTTCTCAGTTTCAAAAAATTTAAAATCGTCAATATAGGCAGTGGTGTGGCCGTGCAGATAGACTACCCAAATTCCCTTTAAAATATATCCGTATCCAGTGATATAAAGTCCTAATACCGCTACAATAAGCAGTATTAGAATCCACTTTAAAAACTTTAAAAAACGTTTCATCTAAAACAGGGATTGTTGGGGCGAAGGACTTTCGTGTTCAAGTAACCATTTTTTTCGGTGTAGGCCGCCAGCATAGCCTGTGAGCGAACCATCGCTGCCAATAACCCGATGGCAGGGAATAACTATGGAAATCGGGTTTTTGCCATTGGCCGAGGCAGCCGCACGGATTACTTTTGGGTCGCCCAACTTGTTCGCCATTTGTTGATAGGTGGTAGTTTCTCCGTAGGGTATGTTCAACAACTCCGTCCAAACCTTTTTTTGAAATTCGGTTCCTTCCGGCGAAAGCGGTATATCAAAAGTTTTTCGGGTGCCGTTAAAGTACTCCGCGAATTGTTTCTTCACACGCTGAATTTTCACACTTCCCAAACCATTGGCTACGGGAAGCGTTATTTCATCCTCAGGAAAAATAGCCGAAACCAATTCAAACTTTTCATTAAAGGAAAGCTTCAATATCCCTATGGGAGTATCAACATAATCATCATAGCTCCTGTTCATTATCGCCCCGTTCCAGTTCTATATCTCTGTTAATCTCAATTCCCATCCGCTTTGCACGACGTTCCCAATTTTTACGAGCCTGTAACTGCATGTCCTCAATGCTATCGCTTTCGTCCATAATCTCAAGGCCCAGGAGCGTCTCAATAATATCTTCCATCGTAACAACGCCAATTGTATTTCCAAAATCATCAACCACCGATGCAATGTGAACGCGTTGCTTAATAAAGGTTTCAAATAGCTCTGGAATGGGTTTTTCTGCCGAGACCACAAAAATCTCCCGTTTTAAATCGCTTAAGAGCTTATCGCCGCGATCTTCCACAATTTCCTCAAGCACATCGTCACGAAGTACAAACCCCGTAATGTTGTGGGTTTTATTTTTATAGACCGGTATTCGGGAAAAACGCAGGCTCTTATGGTTTTGGTGAAATTCATCAAGGCTCTTAGTTTCATCTTCCAAAGTAACAACGGTAAAAGGCGTCATTACATCTTTGGCGTGCACGCTCTTAAAAACAAGTAGGTTTTTTATAACGGTAGTTTCACTTTCCTCAAAAACCCCTTCTTCCTCGGCGGCATCGGTTATGGCCATAAATTCCTCACGGCTCATCGTACTCACATGAGCCGATTTGCCCACCAAGCGCGTAATGAGCATCAGCAGCCACAGAATTCCCGTATATTTTAACGGGATAATTATTAGTTTCAGGAAAATAGCCGTAAACGGACCAAGTTTCTTCCAGTAGGTAGCGCCAATGGTTTTGGGTATAATTTCAGAAACCACCAATATAAGCATCGTCATTATTGCAGAGACAATTCCTACCAGATTCATACCCCATAGCTCTACCTTATAAGGCAATTTTTCAGCTTGTACCCCAACCAAAATGGCACCAACGGTATGCGCAATGGTATTTAGGGTGAGGATTGCAATCAGCGGCTTGTCTATATCTTTTTTAAAATTGGTAAGGGTTGTGGCATAGCCCTTTCCCGCCTGTGCCTTCATTCGTAAATAAGTGGGCGTAAAGCTAAGTAGCGCTGCCTCAAGGATAGAACACAAAAAGGAGAAGAAAATGGAAAGCACCGCATAAACAATCAGTAAGGTCATAGTTGGTTTTAAAAATTTTCATCTAAAATAAAGATTTATAAACTGATTTATGCGTAACACTTTGTTAATTGCATAAAAAAACCGCCACAATGGACGGTTTTCTTAAAAAGTGGTTTTACGAAGCCTTCAGCAAGGGCCTCAGCGTTCCCTCCCACCGCTTTGCGTCCTGCAGACAAACAAAAGGGTCTTTGGTATAGCCCTCTTCGTCGTTCTCTATGTAGAAAGGTATTTCTACCCTGCCCGTTTTCTCAAGCAGTTCCAGCCCTACCCAATCCAGTGTCTTTTCACTTTGCTTGATACTTTTGGCCCGGCAGTCGCGCACCTCGGCCATATCCACTACCTTAAAGTCTGCGCTGGGATTGGTCTTTGAGGTGTAAACTAGTTTCTTTGAAGCCTCGTCAACAGCAATTACGCAGTTGCCTATCACTTCAATATTTTTTACCTGTATGCCCTTGGTCTGCGACAGTTGCGATACGGTTTTCTTTGCTCTTTTGTCCTGTCCGGTGGTATTAAGGATTAAATAACCCACGGGCACAAAAATCAATAACAATATAATTATCCCAATTAGGGTGGTGTTCATTTCCATGATGAATAAATTTTAGGTGAATAAATTTGAATAAGAAAATGCTTGGAAACCAATCCAAACAAGCCGAAGCAAGCTCAAAAAATCACCAAAAAAAATGGAAAGGAAACAGATGCCGGAAGATTAGCTCCCTTTTGTCCTTTAGGGTAAAGGACGAATTGGTTAAAGAAGATTCGCGGACAAAAGAAAAATCCTGATTGGAATAAAATGTTCCAAACAATCCGAGCCCCAAATATTCATTCTGCGAAACCGTTTGCGAAACCTCGCCAATAGAAATTTCATTAAAAACAAAAGGCTTGTGGTCATCCTTCTGAAGTTCAGAAACAACTGTGTTCTTGCTCTTTTCGGAAAAGGTTTCGGCGGCAAAAGCCACATTCCCGAAAACCAGGAAAACGGCAATCGAGACCAGTAACCTACTTATATGTTTTTCAACATGTTTCACGCCGCAAATGTATGCGAAAAATGAATTCGGAAAGATAAAATTTTGCTAATTAATCAGTTTTACAGCATCTTTGGCAAAATAGCTCGCAATCATTGAGGCACCGGCGCGTTTAATGGCGGTGATTTGTTCCAGCATCACGGCATCGTGGTCTATCCAACCCTTTTCGGCCGCTGCTTTTAGCATCGCGTATTCGCCGCTCACTTGATAAACCGCAACAGGAACACTAACGGCATCCTTAATCTCACGGACGATGTCCAAATAACAAAGTCCGGGTTTTACCATTACAATATCTGCGCCCTCGTCAATATCCATCGAGGTTTCTCGGATGGCCTCCTCGCGGTTGCCGTAATCCATTTGATAGGTTTTTTTATCCTTCGGAATATCCTTCACATCCACTGGAGCAGAATCCAACGCGTCCCGGAACGGCCCGTAAAATGCCGAAGCATATTTGGCGCTATATGCCATAATCGCAGTATCGCAGAAACCTTCGTCCTCTAAAAGGGTTCTGATTTCAAAAATGCGTCCGTCCATCATATCGCTGGGCGCAACAACATCTGCACCCGCAATGGCGTGGCTTAGGGACATTTCTGCCAATACAGCATTGGTATCGTCGTTCAAAACTTTTCCTTCGGAAATAATTCCGTCGTGGCCATATACTGAAAAAGGATCCAAGGCCACATCGGTCATCACAATCATTTCCGGTACGGCGTTTTTTACGGTCTTAATGGCGCGTTGCATCAATCCATCAATATTTAAGGCTTCCTTTCCGCTATTGTCCTTCAGTTTATCGTCAACTTTTACAAAAAGCAAAACCGACTTCAAACCGAGTTTCCAAAGTTCTTTTACTTCTTTTTGAAGATTGTCCAAACTCAACCTGTAATAGTTAGGCATCGAGGCAATTTCTTCCTTTACGCCCTTTCCTTCCACCACAAAAAGTGGCACAATAAAATCATTGGGGCTTATAATAGTTTCACGAACCAGGCTTCGCATACTTTCGTTGGTTCGCAATCTTCGGTTTCTTCTTAGTGGGTACATAGCTATTAAGATTTTAGACTTGAGATTTTAGATTTTAGATTTTTTGATAAATCTGAAACCCTATATTCAATAATCAATTCAGTAATATTATTAAACCAATAACAGGATTTTCAACTCGTTGAAATGCCTTATTTTTGGCATTGCAAATTTACTATTATAATCTGAGCCTTCCATAAATTGAACCTGCTATCCTCACTTCTTTTTAAATTTAATTGGCGCAGCTACCAAGCGCGGTTTTTGGAGGATTTTCAAGTTTATTTAGAGGATAATCATCTTCACGTCGTGGCTCCGCCGGGTTCGGGCAAAACGGTTCTGGGGTTGGAAATGATGCGGAGAATCAATAAAAAAACGCTGGTTCTATCGCCTACCCTAACCATCCGAAACCAATGGAACGAGCGTATGCTGGAGTGTTTTGTGAAAGATAAAAACTCAATTTCGGTTTCCTTCAACATTAAAAATCCGGAAACGATTACTTTTTCAACCTATCAATCCCTGCATTCTTTTTTTAAAAATGAATTGGAAAATTCCGAAGAAAAACTACTCCATTTTTTTGAAAATGCTGGAATTGAAAACATTGTTTTGGACGAAGCCCATCACTTAAAAAACGAATGGTGGAAGCCGCTTTTCAGCTTAAAACAATTGCCCAAACACACTTTAATTTCGCTTACCGCAACGCCTCCCTACGATAGTGAACCAAGTGAAATAGCCAAGTATTTTGAACTTTGCGGCCCGATTGATATGGAAATCGGCCTGCCAGAACTCGTAAAGGAAGGCAATCTCTGTCCGCATCAGGATTACATTTATTTTTCCAAACCCGAACAGGAACAGATTCGCTACATCATAAAATATCGCGAGCAATTGATTCAGTTTGTTTCAGATTTAAAAGCGAATGAACATTTCCAGAATTTTATACTGAAACATCCTTTTTTTGCGAATACGGAAACGAATTTGGAAGCTATTTACGAGCATCCAGATTTCTATTCGGCGATACTTATTTATTTGAATTCAATTGCTTTTGAAATTCCTCATGAAAAGATTGAATTGTTGGGCGTAAAACCTAAAAATGTGAGTTTTCCCTCGTTTAATTACGAATGGGTGGAAGCGCTATTGCAGCCCCTTTTGGTTGACGAAAGGAAAAATCATCTTGAAAACGAAGCAATATTAAATTCAATTGAAAAAGAGCTTCGAAAAATTGGGGCTTTTGATAAAAAACGCGTCAATCTTGTAGGCGAAAACAACCTATACCGTTCGCTGTCGCAGAGTCCATCCAAGCTTAAAAGCATTGTGGAAATTACCAAAATTGAAGCTGAAAGTCTCGGTAGCTCATTGCGGATGGTTATTCTTTCAGATTACATTCGAAAGGAATTTCTCGATTTTAAATACGGCGATTCCCTTTCGGAAATAAATAAGTTGGGTGTGGTTCCTATATTTCAACATCTTCGGAATGCGATAAAAAGGGGTGAATCTTTAAAACTTCAGAAAGATAAATTAGCTGTTTTAACGGGCTCTTTGATTTTAATCCACAATTCGTTGGTGCACGAATTGACTGCCAAAATTTCTGCGGAAGCTTTTACGCAATCCATTCTTTGGGATACGGAATACATAGTCATAAACCCAACCGTGAGCGGCAAAAAGGAAATGGTAAGCGCCATGACCCAGCTTTTTGAGGAAGGGTTTATTGAAGTTCTTATTGGTACCAAATCACTTTTGGGTGAAGGTTGGGATGCGCCGGCAATCAACACTTTGGTCCTTGCCTCGTTTGTGGGTTCTTTTGTTACTTCCAACCAAATGCGGGGGCGGGCCATTCGTGTAAACCCGTTGCAGCCCGGGAAAGTTGCAAATATTTGGCATATTGCCTGTGTGGACCCTACGAGCGAATCGGGGGGCGCAGATATAGAAACCTTAACGCGCAGATTTGATGCCTTCTGCGGCGTTTCACTACAAGGAAAAACATTTATAGAAAACGGAATCGACCGATTGGGAATAGCGAACGGATTTTCTGAAATAGCGGCTTTAAATGAAAAAATGCAGTCACTTTCCCAAAACCGAAAAAACGTAAAACAGCGCTGGGAAACAGCTTTGAAAGAAGGAAACGTTTTAATTCGCGAGCTAAAAGTGAATTTTGATGAAAAATCAACTTCGGAAAAATCGAAAAAACTGTATTATCACGATTTGGTGAAATATGCTTTCGTGGAACTTTCCGCTTTGGTGTTAATTACATTGCCCGAACTTTTTATAAACAATCTTCCGAATCTTCTTTCCAAAGGAATTCTTTACTTTTTTTACGCAGTTTTTGGCGGACTCGCAGTCTTATTTCTTCCTAAAACCATAAAAGCTTTGAAATTATATATTCAATTCGGACGAAGGGACAAACAGCTTTTTAAATTTGCCGGAGCGCTAAAAGCAGCGATGGTTGAAAAAGAATTAATTAAAACTCCAGCACCCAAACTTAAAGTTGTCATTGAAGAATTTGACCAAGGGGCTATTTCCTGTTATTTACAGGGCGCAACGGTTAAGGAAAGTCTTCTCTTTATAAATTATTTGGAGGAAATAATCGCGCCGGTTGAAAATCCGCGTTATATTATTACCCAAGCCGGATGGTTCCGGAAACTGCTAAAAATTTCAGATTATTACAATGTGCCGAAAATATTTGCTGAACGGAAAAGTGACGCAGAGCTGTTTTTCAAGCATTGGAAAAAATTCAATGGCAAGGCTATCCTCACTTTCACCCGAAATCCCGAAGGAAGAAAATTATTGTTGAAAGCGCGTTTTCATTATTACCAAAACACAAACAATGTGGGCTCTAAAAAGGCTTTGATTTGGAAGTGATAATTTATTAAACCCAATCCTTCGGATTCCTTAAAACTTCAACAAGCTTTTCTTCCTCGCTTCCTTTCTCGGGATGAAAATCATAGCGCCACTGAACGTGGGGCGGCAAACTCATCAAAATACTTTCGATACGGCCATTGGTCTTTAAGCCGAAAAGCGTTCCTTTATCGTGCACGAGGTTAAATTCAACATATCGCCCACGCCGTATTTCCTGCCAGGTCCTGTTTGCTTCGGAATAGGGAAGGTTTTTTCTTTTTTCAACAATGGGAAGATAACATTCCAAGAAACTGTTGCCAACTTCGGTTACGAAATTGTACCAATCCTGCATTTTCATCGTGTCCGTTTCTTTTAAATAATCAAAGAAAAGACCACCAATTCCTCTCGCTTCTTCGCGATGCGCGTTCCAAAAATACTCGTCGCAGCGCTTTTTATAAGTTTCATAAAAATCCGGATTATGCCTATCGCAAGCAGTTTTGCAGACTTGATGAAAATGTTTGGCATCTTCTTCAAACAAATAATAGGGCGTTAAATCCTGTCCGCCGCCAAACCAACTATCCACGATTGTTCCTTCGGAATCGTACATTTCAAAATAACGCCAATTTGCGTGAACCGTTGGCACCATCGGACTTTTTGGGTGAAGCACCAAACTGAGGCCGCAAGCAAAGAAATCGGCATCCTTTACGCCGAAATATTGCTGCATACTTTCGGGCAATTTCCCGTGGACTTCGCTTATATTTACCCCGCCTTTTTCAAAAACGGCGCCATTTTCAATCACTCGGGTTTGGCCGCCGCCGCCTTCGGCACGTGTCCATTTGTCTTCTTTGAATTTTGCTTTTCCGTCAATTTTTTCCAAAGCGGAAGTGATTTCATTCTGCAAATTCTTTATATATGCTACAAATTTTTTTTTCATCACAAATGCCCGCTCGGGCGGGTATCTTTTAATTTTTATCCAAATCTCTATTAAAACCAATTTGCTTGGTCGTTTCCAAAACCTTTAAAGTCTCCGTACTCGCCGCAGTCACCGAAAGGGGCAACACCAAAATAATTCCAATCACCGGAATCAACAGCATCAGCATAAAAACCATGCCGTTGCCGATGGCCAAGCCGCGGTTTCTTTTAACAAACTCGATACTTTCGGCATATTTATAATGCCGTTCCAACGTATAATCCATATTCCCGAACCCGGCGTAATAGCTTTGCACCAAAAACAAAAGTACCGAAGAAATTATTCCCACAACGGGTATAAACCCTATCAAGATTATTGGGAGTGTGAGCAATAGCTCCATCAACAAATTTCGAACGTTTATTCGGATGCCACGCCAAAGCTGTTCGGCGTTTGAAGTATTTCTATGGGAATGGTTTTCGCCATAAAAATGCTTTTCAATTTTTTCCGAAACGGGACTCATAAAGGGCGCACTCAAGGCCATTACAATATGTCGGTACAGAATAATTCCCAAAGCAATGATAATTAATGCGCCAATAAAATCGCTAATAGTCCGGAACGTTTCGGCGCCCCATTCCCAAAACCAGATTTTTGAAATAAAGGCTCCCAGATTATCGCTCAAGCCCCAAGCGGAAAACCCAATTAAAACAGCGGTCAAAAAACTAATGGCCATCGGAATGCCGAAGTACTTCCAAAGTCCAAGTCTGCCTATTAGCTTGAAAGTGCCTGCGTATGCCTGTATGCCTTTTAGAATGTTTTTGACCATTTTCCTAAATCCAAACCTAACAGATTTTGAAAACCTGTTAGGTTCTTTTCAATCGATATAAACTAATTTATCCTCAATACTTTTAACTTCTTCAACCGTTAAAATTTTTACAGCTTCCGAAGCTTTTTGTTTTAAATATGAAACCGTTTCTGCTTCATTTCTATCTTTTACCTGTTCAAAATAACGAAGGCCCATTGTGTTATTGTGCAAATCCATGGCGCGTTCCACCGCTTTGTTTGGCGAAAAATCCTCGTGCCAATCGGTAAATTGCTTTGCCCAAGCTTTTGCCTTTTGTTCGTTGTTTTGCCATTTCAGGCACTTTTTGGTTATCAAAATCACCCAAAGCGCATGCCGGAATGCATTCGCGGGATTTCCCAAATGATGCTTGCTGCCGTACTCTCTTTCTGCAATTGCCATACATTTCTTCGTGGCAAAAATGGTCGGAAAGGTGTACATCGGATTCCTAAGAAAAAGACCAAGCAACCCAAAGAGCTGCCTGAAATCCAGATTTCTTACAATCCGCCATAGCATCTATTCTTGTTTGTATTCCTTCACCGCTTCAATAAAAGCACCTGCATTTTCCAGTGGAATATTTGGCAGGATTCCGTGGCCCAAATTCACGATATAACGGTCTTTCCCGAATTCATCAATCATCTGTTTTACCATCTTTTTAATTTCTGAAGGCGGACTGAAAAGGCGCGTTGGGTCGAAATTTCCTTGTAACGTAATTTTTCCGCCTGTTAAATAACGTGCGTTTTTAGGCGAACAAGTCCAATCCACACCCAAAGCCGATGCACCGCTTTTCGCCATAGTGTCCAACGCAAACCAGCAACCTTTTCCAAAGGCGATTACGGGCGTTTCATCTTTTAATGCGTCAATAATCTGCTGCATGTATTGCCAACTGAATTCCTGATAATCGGTTGGTGAAAGCATCCCGCCCCAACTGTCAAAAACCTGCACGGCGTTTACGCCAGCTTTTACTTTTTCCTTTAAATATAAAATGGTGGTATCGGTTATTTTTTGAAGCAATTGGTGCGCAACAACAGGTTGTGTGAAACAAAATTCCTTCGCTTTATCGAAATTTTTAGAGCCTTGGCCCTGCACACAATAACACAAAATAGTCCACGGACTCCCCGCAAAACCAATCAACGGAATTTCGTCGTTCAGTTTTTCCTTGGTCATTTTTATGGCTTCCATTACGTAGCCCAGTGTTTCGTTGATGTCTGGCACAATCACCCGTTCCAAATCTTTCGCGGAGCGGATTGGGTCTGGCAACCACGGGCCAACGCCGGGTTTCATCTCTACGTGAATGTTCATCGCCTGCGGAATTACCAAAATATCGCTGAACAAAATGGCAGCGTCCATGCCGTATCTTCGGATGGGTTGCACGGTAATCTCACTGGCAAGTTCGGGGGTTTGGCAGCGCGTGAAAAAATCGTATTTGGCTTTTATTTCCTGAAATTCTGGCAAATATCTTCCGGCTTGACGCATCATCCAAACGGGCGGGCGTTCAACTGTTTCGCCGCGCAGGGCTTTTAAGAATAAATCGTTTTTAATCATAATTTTTTAATGAATTAACCGCTTTTGCAATTACGCTTTCAACGGTTGTGGCGTTAGCGATTACCACATTTTCTGTATATATTTTTGCTTCGGAAGCGGTTGTATTTCCGATGCAAATTGCTTTCGAATTATTTATTTTATTTTCTGAAACAAAGCTTCTTACCCCGCTTGGGCTAAAAAAAAGAACCGCATCAAACTGTCGTTCAAATTTCTTTGGGTTTAGTGTTGTTTTATAGACTTCAACTTCTTTAAAATTAATATTGTTTTCTTTCAATTTTGAGGGAATTTCATCGCTTCGGATGTTTCCGCAAAAAAATTGAAATGAATCATTTTTATGGTTTTTTACTAAATAATCCGCCAGTTCTGAAGCATATTCGGTCATTTTTACCACATTTTGACCATTTTCTTCCAACATTGATTTTGTTTTTTTGCCTACGCAAAAACAGTTATCGATTGCCCTTGAAGGTACATTTTCAAAAAATGCCTTTACGGCGTTTTGGCTTGTGAAAATAACATTTTCGATATCTGTAAGGCATTCAATGGGCAAATAATCAATTTTTATGGCAGCGTATTGCACTAACGAAATTCCAGCATTAAGTAAGAGCAGCTTTTGATTCTCTTTTAAGTTTTTAGTTGATAGGACCGTTGGCATTATTTTTTAAATATTTTTTTATATCTGCATCCTTTCCGAAAACCACCAAAATATCTCCATCTTTAAAATTCATATCGGGTCTGGGCAGGCCAACAACGTCTCGCTTATTTATAGAGCGCCCCAAAAAATTGGTATGCTCCTTTTTTCTGATAATCGTAATTATATTTAGGTTAAAGGTTTGGCGAAACTCAGATTGCTGAAGTGTTTTACCAACCAAAGATTTGTATACCTCAACTTCAGAGACTAGATATTCATCGTCAATTTCAAAATTATCGATACTCCCTTTCAGGTTTATTTTTTTGGTAAATCTTTCAGCATATTCCTGTTCAGGATGTATTATTTGTTCTACTCCCATGGCTTCTAGAATAGTATCTTCCAATGCTGAAGTAGAACGGGCAATTATTTTTGCTGAAGTCAATTTTTTTACAATTGCGGTGCTCATTATCGCAGCGCCATTGCGTTCTCCTATGGCAATAATTGCAAGATCTGCGTTGTTGAGTGGTAAGGAATGGTAGGCATTTTCATTTGTGGCATCAATAGCGACTGCGTGGGCTACTTTATCTTTTATTTGTTCAATTTTTTGTAGATCGCGGTCGGCCACAATTACTTCATTACCTGTATTGGAAAGATCAATTGCCAAAGACATTCCAAAATTACCCAGCCCTATTACTACTACCTTCATATAGCTTTGACTTTAAAACGGTTCATTATTTAGTTTATCAAGATATTTTCTTCTGGATAAGTATATTCTGCTTTGCCTACACTTTTCAATAACCCAATCATAAGATTGAGCAACCCAATTCTACCGAAAAACATTACAAAGATAATTACATATTTACTGTATTCTGAAAGATGTGGTGTTATTCCCAAAGAAAGCCCTACGGTTGAAAAGGCCGAAAATACCTCGAATGCAATTTGAATTAGAGAAAATTCTGGGTTAAAAATTAGCAACAGTAAAATACCCGTGCCTATTGCGGCCAGAGATATAGAAATTATGGCAAAGGCGCGTTGTACGGCTTCGGTTGCTATTCTACGGGTACCAATTTCAATATATTTTTTATCCCTGGCAATCGCAAAAATATTTAATGTTGCCAAAGCAAAGGTTGATGTTTTAATTCCACCACCCGTAGAAGCTGGAGAAGCTCCAATCCACATTAAAAACATCATAAACAATACCCCTGGAATTGTATAGCTGGCCATATCTACTGTATTAAAGCCTGCAGTACGTGCTGTTACCGAAGAGAACATTGCTGTAGTAAATTTACCGAAAGCTGAATGGTGGTTCAGCAGATTTGTTTGTTGTTCTGAAACAAGAAAAAATATTGTTCCTGCCGTAATGAGAATTAGTGTGGTATAAAGAACAATCTTCGTGTTTAGGTTAATCACTCTTGATATAAAAAGTCGATCCTTTTTTTTGCTGAATAAATTTGTTGTCAGCTTTTTTAAATACTGGATTACATTATAGGCAATATGGTAGCCCAATCCACCAAAAATAATAAGTGCCATGATTACCCACTGCATATAATAATTGAATCGTAGACCGGTATCATATAGCCCATTTGAAGCCAGCGAAAATCCAGCATTGCAATAAGCGGAGATGGCATGAAAGACTGCAAAAAATCCTCTATCCTTAAATGACTCTATATTCGCCAGTGAATGATATACCAGCAAGGCGCCTATGCCCTCAAGGATAAGGGAAAATAAAACAATCTGCATTACAGTTCGCATAACACTATTAAGCTTGTCGTGCCCTAAAATATCTTTCATATAAAGACTTTCTTTAAATGAGGCCCCACTTTTAAAAAAATAGGCAAAAAATGAAGTGAAAGTCAACATTCCCAATCCGCCCAATTGAAACAAAATCATAATAATAGTTTGACCAAAGGGTGTAAAATCTTTAGCAGTATCTACCACAATCAATCCAGTAACTGCAGTGGCGCTTGTAGCAGTAAAAAGCGCATCGGTAAAAGTAATACCGTGTGTGGTCGCACTAGGAAGCATTAACAGAAACGTTCCTGCCAAGGCAATAATCGCAAAACTACCCACAAATAAGATGGCGGGATTAAAATAGATACTGTAAATCTTTCTAAGCAAAAATGTTAATCGAATAAAGAAATAAAAGAGCAGACCATATTCTATAACATAGCGCGCATTAAAGAAAGTTTCTATAAGTGATGTTTCATAATTGGCGAGAATCATTATCACTTCCAGTACAATAAGCAATATTAAAATCAATAGATTTATTCTACTGCTTTTATTTACATCTGCGTCTTTTCGAAATCTGTTGTATTTGTAGAAGTTGAATGCTATCAATGCAAATAACAAACTTGGCAATACAATTAGTTTGTATTGTCTGAAATCTTTAAAATTTTCAAAACCAAAGTCAAAAATCAAAAATGCGAGTAGGCCAAGATCCAAAAACCAAACGACTAAATTGGTCAAGCTAGTTTTTTTCCAAAGACTCATTTCATTAGTTTTTTTATAGAAAGCATGAGTTCAGCCCCACCATTATTGAGAATAAATTTAGCACAATCCTTTCCAAAATTTTTGTGCTTTGATGTTAAAACTTTCTTTTCTATTTCAAGCTTTGTTTGCCCATCCAATGAAAACAGACAGCCCTTAAAGAGAACCTCATCGTCAATAATTTCAGCAAAGGCACCAATTGGCGCAGTACAACCACCTTCAAGGGTTCTTAAAAATTCACGTTCTATATGTGTGCATATTTCGGAAGCGGAATCATTCAATTTTGAAGTGGCTTCCTTGCAAAAATCATCATTTTCCAAAGCTACAATAACCATTGCGCCCTGTGCCGGGGCGGGGAGCATCCAGTCTAAAACCTCCCAAAAAGCCTCCCCAACTCCTCCAAAGGAGGGGCTTTTTATGTGCGCTTCGCTCACATATCCTAATCTCTGTAAACCAGCTTTTGCGAAAATTGCACCTTGCCAGTCATTATCACTTAATTTTTGAAGTCGGGTATTTACGTTTCCTCGTAAATCCACAACGTTATGATGCGGATATCGATTTAACCATTGTGCCTGACGGCGTAAACTTCCGGTGGCAATCGTGCATGGTTTTTCGAAATCTATTACATTCTTTGTCACCAAAATATCTTCGGAAGAGGCGCGCGCCAAAACAGCGGTCTGCACGATGCCATTGGGCAATTGCGTGGGCACGTCCTTCATACTGTGCACGGCAATGTCCACCGTGCCCTTTATCATTGCGACGTCCAGCGTTTTGGTGAAAATGCCAGTGATACCCATTTCGTAAAGGGGCTTGTCCAGCACCAAATCGCCTTCGGACTTTACGGGAACCAGCTGGGTGGTATAGCCCAAAGCCTCAAGTTTGGATTTTACGGTGTTGGCTTGCCAAAGTGCAAGTTCACTGTCGCGGGTGCCAATTCGGATTGTTTTTTTCAAGATTAGGCAGTTTCAAGTTGGAAAACCCTTCGGATGAGTTCTATACTTTCGGCAGCGCCTTCCTCGCCTTTCAGGTGATTGGCGAAATGTGTAGTTATTTTTTGGATAAGACGGTCGCTGATTATTTCGGCCTGGGCCTCGTTGAAACCATCAATCTTTTTGCGTTGATAGTCAATTTCACCTTCCTTGATTTCCAGCAGCTTACTTTTTAGGGCCTTAATGGTAGGCGCAAACTTTCGGTTGTCTGCCCACTGGTTGAATTCCTTTTCTATTTCGGCTATTATTTTCTTCGCCTGCGGAAGTTGGGCCGCCCGTTTTTCAAGGGTATTGTCCGTTACCGCAGATAGATGGTCCATATGCACAAGGGTAACGAACTCGTTCTCCAAGACGTCCTCGGAAACGTTTTTCGGAATGGAGAGGTCCAGGATAAGCAATGGTCTCTTCAAGTACAGAAGCTCTTTGGAAATAGTAGGCTGTTGCGCGCCGGTAGCGACGATAAGCACATCGGCCTGGGCTATTTCGCTTTGTATATCGGCATAGTCCTTTACCACCAAATTGAATTTGCCGGCCACTTTCTCGGCCTTTTCCTTGGTGCGGTTTATAAGAGTGATATGGTCGTTTTTGGTATGCTTGATCAGGTTTTCGCAGGTATTTCTTCCTATTTTCCCGGTGCCGAAGAGCAATATGTTCTTTTCGGAAATATGGGGCACGCGCGACATTATGTATTGCACGGCCGCAAAGCTCACCGAGGTAGCGCCGGAGGAAATCTCCGTTTCGTTCTTTATACGCTTGCTGGCCTGGATGACCGCATTGGCAAGACGCTCCATAAACGGATTGATGATGTCGTGTTTTTTGGACTCGCGGAAAGCATTCCTCAATTGGCTTATAATCTCAAAATCGCCTAAAATCTGGCTATCCAGCCCCGTACCAACCGTAAATAGATGCGATACGGCATCGCGGTTTTTATAAATATAGGCTACTTTTTCAAACTCCTCCACCGTGCCGTTGGTGTGCTCGCAGAGCAATTTTATAATTTGGTATGGATGCTGTGCAAAGCCGTAAAGCTCGGTGCGGTTGCAAGTGGAAATTACGGTAAGGGAAGGAATGCCGTCTGCTTTGGCCTGAAGGAGTATTTTTTCCTTCGCAATATCACTAATGCTGAAGTGGCCACGGATTTCGGCATCTGCTTTTTTGTAGTTTAGGCCGATGGCGTAAAAATTGCCTTCGAGGGATTGGCCAGAATATGTTTTCAAGTTTTCCATATAAAACAGGAGCAAATGTAAGCGCATTGTTTTTTAAAAAATAACGCCAGCGGTATCTTTTATGTCGTTGGCTGTTAAAAAAGGCAAAATATGACAATTATCATATTTTAACCCCTAAATTCGCGGTTTCAGGACAAAGTTAACACTATTTAATTTAGAACTATTCTAAATAGAAAGCATTCAGAATTGATATGGAAGCATCAAAAAATGTCGCTCAAAGTTTACCCGCCAAGGAGATAGGTTTTTATGAAGAAACAACGATTTCACCCGGGTTTTTCATCTTAAAATTCAACAGTGAAACCGATGAGAACCAAAATTTTAAGCGGGAAGTGAGTTCCAATTTCATCCAGTTTCATTTCTGTATAAAGGGCTCGGCTTCCTTTGTTTTTAACAAAGGAAATTACAAACTGCCCATACAGGAAGGGAATTCGTTGTTGCTCTATAATCCGCAACGCGATTTGCCGCTGGATCTGTCGCTTAACCCGCATTCGTGGGTGCTCTCGGTATTGCTTCCCATCAATAAATTCCACAGTCTTTTTTCTACGGAAGCCAATTACATCACTTTTTTGAGTGAAGAAAACAAAGACCGAAAGTATTATAAGGATGGCCATATTTCGCCATCTATGGCCGTAGTGCTGAACCAATTGATGAATTACAACCTACACCCAACCATAAAACCATTGTATTTTAAGGCCAAGGCTTACGAATTGCTAAGCTTATACTTCAACCGCCCAGCAGATGCCGATGTAGAGCAATGCCCATTTTTGGCAGATGAAGACAATGTTTCCAAAATAAAAAAAGCCAAGCAGATTATGGTCGCCCGAATGGCCGAACCCCCAACCCTGCAACAATTGGCAGACGAGATAAACCTACCACTAAACAAATTGAAAGAGGGGTTTAAACAAGTTTATGGCGATTCTGTTTTTAGTTTTCTATTTGATTATAAAATGGAAGTTGCACGCCAACTTTTAGCCACGGGTTCGCACAACGTGAACGAGGTAGGATTAAAGGTGGGTTACAGCACCTCCAGCCATTTTATTGCCGCTTTTAAGAAAAGATTTGGCACAACGCCAAAAAAGTTTTTGATGGGGCTAAATGCTTAAGCAATAAAAATAGTGTCATTGTTTTTAAATATAGTCCGTATTGAGGATTGTATTATAAAAGAGTAATTTTGCCTAAAATTTTCCAAAGTTATGAAAGGAGTCCTCCTCGTAAATCTCGGTTCGCCGGACAGTACCAATCCAAAAGACGTTAAAAAATATCTCGATGAGTTTTTGATGGATCCTCGGGTCATCGACGTTCCATTTTGGCTGCGTTCCTTTATAGTAAGAGGAATTATTTTGAATACCCGCCCAAAGAAATCTGCCGAAGCTTATCAAAAAATATGGTGGGACGAGGGTTCACCCTTGATTGTTATTTCAGAAAGACTTCAGAAAAAAATTCAGGAAAAAACAACCGTTCCCGTTGCTTTGGCAATGCGCTACGGAAGTATGACTTTAAAAAAAGGACTACAGGAATTGGTAGATCAAGGCGTGGATGAAATTTTAACCATTCCCCTTTACCCACAGTTTGCAATGGCAACCACAGAAACCATTGACGTGAAAGTGGAAGAGCTTAAAAATGAATTTTTTCCGCATTTGGAAATTACATCACTCCCCGCATTTTACAACAAGCCAGAATATATTGAAGTACTTTCAAAAAGTATTTCAGAGAAACTTGAAAATGTAGATTACGAACATCTAATTTTTAGCTATCACGGTGTGCCGGAAAGACATATTTATAAGCGCGACATTACCAAAAACCATTGTAAGATTGATGGCAGTTGCTGCATAACCCCATCGCCCGCCCATGAATTTTGCTACCGCCACCAGTGTTTAAAGACCACTGCTTTGGTTGCCGAAAAATTGAACTTAAAACCGGGCACATATTCCAACGCCTTCCAATCTCGATTGGGTTTTGATCCATGGTTGAAACCGCCGACCGATAGAACCATAGAGCGTTTGGCACTTGAAGGAACCAAAAAAATGGCGATTGTAACTCCAGCTTTTGTAAGTGATTGCCTTGAAACCTTAGAGGAAATAGCAATGGAGGGTCAAGAAATTTTTCACGAAGCGGGCGGAAAGGATTTTACTGTTGTTCCCTGTTTAAACGACCGTGATGATTGGGCCGAAGTCTTGACCAGCTGGATTGACCAATGGCGCATTGCAGATGTAAAAACCGCAATTGCCTAATGAAGCCCAACCAAAGCGCCACATTGGGCACAGATTCCATTGGAAGCTTATTGATAAAACAGGCCGTTCCCGCATCTATTGGAATTTTGGTAATGTCGCTGAATATTCTGGTGGATACCATTTTTGTGGGCAACTGGATTGGTTCCATTGCCATTGCCGCCATAAATGTAGTTTTACCTGTTTCGTTTTTTATAGCTGCATTGGGAATGGCTATTGGTATTGGTGGTTCTTCAATAATCTCTCGTGCTTTAGGAGCTGGCAACAAGGAGCGCGCCCTTAAAACCTTCGGAAATCAAATTACTTTAACACTTTTGCTTACTACTGCAATGGTGGTTTTTGGGTTGATTTTCATAAATGAACTCATTCCGGCTTTTGGAGGGAAAGGCGACATTTTTGAACCTGCAAAAATCTATTATCGCATCGTTCTTTACGGCGTACCCCTTTTGGCGTTGTGTATGATGGGAAACAACGTAATCCGTGCCGAAGGAAAGCCTAAGTTCGCAATGATTGCGATGATTATCCCTTCCGTAGGTAATCTTGTTTTAGACTATATTCTCATAAATCTTTTGGATATGGGCATGGAAGGGGCGGCTTGGGCTACGACCATTTCATATGGCTTGTGTTTTGCGTATGTACTTTGGTTTTTCTTAAGCAATAAGTCGGAATTACAAATAAGTCTACCACATTTGGGACTTAACACTTCCATTATTAAAGAAATGTCAGCGTTGGGTTTCGTAACTCTTGCGCGACAGGCTGTAGTGAGCGTTACCTACCTATTGATGAACAACATACTCTTCAACCTAGGAGGCGAAGCCTCTGTTGCCGCCTATGGAATTATTGGCAGGATGTTGATGTTTGCGCTTTTCCCGGTTTTAGGTGTTACCCAAGGCTTTTTACCAATTGCAGGCTATAATTATGGCGCACATAAATTTGCTCGAGTTCGCGAAAGCATCAACAAAGCCATTTTATATGCTGGCGGTTTGGGGTTACTAATTTTTGCAGTGATTATGATTTTCCCTGAGGAAATTGTTTCGGTCTTTACAAAAGATGCAGATATCCTTTCAGAAACGCCGCACTATATGCGCTGGGTGTTTGCGGCAACGCCAATTATAGCAATCCAGTTGATCGGCTCCGCCTATTTTCAGGCCATCGGGAAAGCCGTTCCTGCTTTATTGCTCACATTAACACGACAGGGATTTTTCTTTATTCCACTTATTTTTATACTTCCGTATTATTTTGGCGAACTTGGCGTTTGGATTTCCTTTCCGGCAGCCGATGTGCTTTCAACCCTTGTAACAGGTTATTTTTTGAATCGGGAAATACGGAAAACGTTAAAAGAGTAAATATAAAAATCATAATTTTATAAAGATTTTCAGAATCATTCAATGGAACAATATTACCCCTACATAAAATCACTTCACTTAATATTTATAATCACATGGTTTGCTGGGCTTTTTTACATTGTCCGTTTGTTTGTCTATCAAATTGAAGCTTCCCAAAAACCATCGCCCGACAAAGAAATTTTGGGCAATCAGCTTAAAATAATGGCTTCCCGACTCTGGAACATTATCACTTGGCCAAGTATGATATTGGCTGTTTTTTTTGGAATCTGGTTGCTGTTAATGCGCACATTTTTTTTGGCAGACGCTTGGATGCAAGTGAAACTCGGCTTTGTAATATTATTGCTTATTTATCACTTTAAATGTCACGAGATATATAAACAGCTGCAAAAAGGGGTGGTGAAACATTCGTCAAACTATATGCGCCTTTTTAATGAAGCACCCACAATCATTCTTTTTGCCGTAGTGTTTTTGGTGATTTTAAAAGATGGAACCAATTGGATTTACGGTACTATAGGCATTATTGTTTTTGCAATTTTATTAATGATGGGTTATAAAATTTATAAACGCATTCGGGAGAAATAGCTTCGTCTTTTGGAATTTTTTCCTTCGTCCAAATAACATTCGGGAGCGCTCGGGATGACATTTTTTTGGAATTTGGTATTTGTTATTTGGAATTTTCCGTTTAGGTTCGATTATTGCTATCTTTCTTTCTTCAAAACAATGTAAATGTATTTTTACAAAAAATCGCTTCGCACCCGCATCTTCCTTTCTATGTTCCTTTTGGTTTTGGGAGCTTCGGTACTTATCGCCATCGTTACGGTTTTTCAGTATAAGGAAGAAGCGCAGGATTACCATCGCGACCGCTTATTGCGGAAGGAAGCCGCCATTCGCGAAAATATCAACTACATATTAAAAACCACAACCTATCCAGTGGAAACTGCTCAAATTCCGCTGATCTTTAAAGATAAAATTTACGAAATAAAAGACATCCACAGCCTTGAAATCTTTCTGTATGACCTTGACGGAAATCTGCTAAAATCTTCAAAACCTTCTTTTTTTAAGGATACGGTTTCGCCAAAAATGCCCGATTTTGCTTTGGAAATGCTTCAAAATTCTCCCACAAAAAGTTACATAAAGGAGTTTGAAGAAGGCGGACAGAAATATCAATCTTCATACACCTACATAACCGATAGCTATTTCAAGCCTTTGGCGATTCTTAATTTGCCTTATATTGAAGATGACGGTTTTATCACCAAAGAACTCACCGAATACCTTTACAGATTGGGTATAGCCTACTTTTTTATGCTCATGGCCGCAATTGCAATTTCGTATTTTCTTTCAAAATACATTACCCGCTCCTTAAAGGAAATTAGTGAAAAGCTTTCCGAAACCCGATTTGATACCCGCAACAAAAAAATCCATATCAGTGACACGCCACAGGAAATTTCCCTACTTATAAATTCGTATAACGGAATGATCGACGAACTGGAGAACAGTGCCGCGCAACTGGCAGCCAGTGAGCGGGAAACCGCTTGGCGCGAAATGGCAAAACAGGTAGCGCATGAAATTAAAAATCCGCTAACGCCCATGCGACTTACCGTGCAAAGTTTTCAACGCAAATTTGATTGCAACGACCCCGAGATTGATAAAAAAATGGCGGAATATACAAACACCCTACTTCAGCAAATTGACACCTTAAGCTCAATTTCCTCTGCGTTTTCAACCTATGCAAAAATGCCCGCCCAACAGGACGAAACACTGAATGTTGTGAAAATAAGCAAGCTGGCGTTGGATATTTTTAATGAAGATTATATCTATTTCTTTTCTGAGGAAGAGGAAGTGCGCGCACGTTTTGACAGAACACAACTCATTCGAGTGGTCACCAATTTAGTAAAAAACAGCATTCAGTCCATTGAGCAAAAAAATCCTGCAGAGCCACGAATTGATGTAATAGTCAAAACGGAAGGAACCCTTGTGAATATACTTGTTACAGACAATGGAATAGGTGTGCCCGAAGAAAACAAAATCTTTATTTTTGAACCCCAGTTTACTACAAAAACTAGCGGCATGGGGCTGGGACTGGGAATGGTAAAAAATATTGTGGAAACATATGGCGGAACGATAACGCTGGCATCTTCCGAGGAAAAAACCATTTTTAAAGTTTCGTTTCCGGCAATGCTTTAAGGTTTTTAGTAGCTTTGTGAATGTAACCACCAACCCTGCCTGCCGCAGGCAGGTACACGAATTTTAAATAGTTTTAATTGTGAAATAACCATTAATAAAAATATTTTAGAATAATATTCGTGCATTCGTGGCAAAAAAATTTCCACAAATAAAAAAAGAATTAAACATGAAATTTCAAAACATACTTTCCGAAACCGAAAACGGCATTACAACCATTACCATCAACCGTCCCTCAAAACTTAATGCACTGAACCGCGAAACAATTCAAGAATTGCACAATGCGCTTGAAGAAGCTGAAAATGCAGCAAAAACAAAAGTGGTCATTATTACCGGAAGCGGTGAAAAAGCTTTTGTTGCCGGCGCTGACATCAGCGAATTTGCAGATTTTTCTGTGGAAGAAGGTGGCAAACTTGCCGCTAAGGGGCAGGAATTGCTGTTCGATTTTGTGGCAAATTTTTCAAAACCCGTGATTGCGGCAGTAAACGGTTTTGCCTTGGGCGGCGGACTGGAACTGGCTATGGCGGCACATTTCCGCATTGCTTCCGACAACGCAAAAATGGGGCTTCCCGAAGTTTCATTGGGCGTAATACCCGGTTATGGTGGCACGCAACGTTTACCGCAATTGGTAGGCAAAGGTCGCGCAATGGAAATGATCATGACCGCCGGAATGATTGATGCCAACCAAGCGCTTCAATACGGTCTTGTAAACCACGTAACTACTCTTGAGGAATTGATGGAATTCGCCAACAAAATTGCAGGAAAAATTATGAAGAATTCTTCCGTAGCTATCGCTTCCGCAATTCGGGCAATCAATGCAAACTTTGAAGATGGTGAAAACGGATTTGAAGTGGAAATAGAAGAGTTTGGCAATTGCTTCGGCACCGAAGATTTTAAGGAAGGCACCCAAGCGTTTCTTCAAAAAAGAAAGGCTGAATTTCCTGGAAAATAATTTAAAGATTGCTTATGAAAATGAAATATATTTTTGTCATACTATTGCTCATTCCCTTCTTTTCAATTGCCCAAAAAATGGAACACACAGATTTTATTGGCAAATGGAGCGGTGAAGATAAAGGAGAAATTGGCTTTATAACTTTTGCAGAAGATGGTTTTGCATTTATAGAAATAGGTGGGCAGCTTATGGGTGGAGAACAATTCACAATAAAAGGCGAAAAAGCATCACTAAGCTATCAGATAAATACTGAAGTAGAACCAATAACGGTCGATTTTGTACTCAAAAATTTAGTGACCAATGAAGAACGCACATTGTACTGTATTGCTAAATACTTAGAGCCAAACTCGATGCAGTTTGCAATTAACTTTGTGGATTTAAGACCGGAAGATTTTACAGATAGAAATTCCATAGTTCTAACCAAGGTTGAATAATTTAAGTTGCTTTTTCCAAAAATCTAATTCTTTAGTTATGAAATATTACTTCCTATTACTTGCCGTTTTTTTATTAAATTTTTCTTTACTGGCCCAAGAAAAAGCCGAACCGTGGTTTAAGGACGGCGAAGCCCAAATCGTTCCAGCTTTTGAAAATCAACAAGATTGGATACGAACAGATTTATGGGTTGAAACTACTTTTGACACCGATGGCGATGGCAGGCCAGACCGCATGCACGTTGACGTTACAAGACCTAAACAAACAGAAAATGGTTTAAAACTTCCTGTAATTTATGAATCAAGCCCTTATTTTGCAGGCGTTGCGCCAAATGTGGAAGGCGCTTTTTATGATGTCCATCACGAATTGGGTGCGGTGGGAAAAGACATTGTACATCCTTCGGTAACGAGAACAGGAAAACGCCCTATTATTTCCAATTCACAGATTAAAACCTGGGTTCCCCGTGGATATATCGTAGTTCACTCTTCTTCGCCGGGAACAGGGCTTTCACAAGGCTCGCCGACCGTTGGCGGTGACAATGAATCGTTGGCTCCAAAAGCAGTTATCGATTGGTTGAACGGCCGCGCAAAAGGATATACAACTCCCGACGGGACGGAAGAGGTAAAAGCATATTGGACCACCGGAAAAGTTGGGATGACGGGAACTTCGTATAACGGAACCATTCCACTGGCAGCTGCAACTACGGGCGTTGAAGGTTTAGAAGCTATCATTCCCATTGCGCCAAACACTTCATATTATCACTATTACAGAAGCAACGGTTTGGTACGCTCGCCTGGTGGGTATTTAGGAGAAGATGTTGACGTACTTTACGATTTCATCCACAGTGGCGACGAATCAAAAAGGACGCATAACAATAAAGTGTATCGCGATACCGAAATTAAAAATGGCATAGACAGAAAAACGGGTGATTATAATGAGTTTTGGGCAGGCCGTGATTATTTAAACGATATGAAACCAATGAAAGCCGCGCTGTTTATGGCGCACGGTTTTAATGATTGGAATGTAATGCCGGAGCACAGTTATAGAATTTATAAGGCTGCAGAAGAAATGGGGCTTCCAGTAAAAATCTATTATCACCAATACGGTCACGGGGGGCCGCCGCCACTTTCCATGATGAATAAATGGTTTACGAAATATCTCTTCGGAATTGAAAATGATATTGAAAAAGGCCCAAAAGCTTGGATTGTTAGGGAAAATGATAAAAGCGATAATCCTACACCATACCCAAACTACCCGAATCCAAATGCGGAATTAGTTAAACTTTATCCCATTTCCACCTCACCAAATGATGGAATTTTGTCGCTCGAAAAAAAGAGTACTGTGCAATTACACGCTATGTTGAGAGATGACTATAATTTTTCTGGTGATTCACTTGCACAACTTTCAGGTTCCATTCATAGATTATTATTCACAACTCCTATTTTAAAGGAAGATTTACATCTTTCGGGACTTTCTAAACTGAATATTAAATTGGCCAGCAGCAAGCCCGCGGCAAATCTTTCCGTATGGATGGTTTCCTTGCCTTGGAACAAAGATAAAAATGCAAAAATTACTGATAATATTATCACACGCGGTTGGGCAGATCCGCAGAATTATAAATCCATTACTGAAAGTGAGCCGTTGGAGCCTGGAAAGTTTTATGAAATGTCCTTCGATTTAATTCCGGATGATCAAGTAATTCCAGCAGGGCAGCAGATTGGTTTGATGATTTTTTCGAGTGATAACCAATTCACCCTTTTGCCAGAACCGGGAACTATTTTGACCGTTGATTTGGACAAAACTACAATTGAAATTCCAGTTGTTGGAGGGAAGAATGTACTTATTAAAGCAATGTCCAATTAACTATTGTCTTCCTGATTTAAAAAAGCTTTAATCAATACATATAATTTCTGAAAAAAAGTCATTTTTCAATGTCAAAATGGCGGTGAAATTTTATTCCAAAAACCGTTTAAAGCATTCTTTTTGTTAAAAATTTTTAAATTTTTTTCGATGAAAATTAGCAGAGCGATTTTGGCATTTCTTTTGTCCAATTTCAAATAAATTAATTGTTTAACTTAAATCTTAATTATTATGAGCACCTTAGTAAATGTTCCTAAAAATGGAGGTTTGACACGAACAAATAATGACCGTTCTTCAACCCTCCCCACTTTGTCCTCTTGGATTGAAGACATTTTTAACAGGGATTTACCTTCCGTATTTTCTCAGAATTTCAATACCGGAATGAGCCTACCAAAAGTAAACATTAAAGAAACCGCAGATGCTTATTTTGTGGAAATGGCTGTCCCTGGACTTAAAAAATCAGATTTCCAGATAGATTTGGACAATCAAATACTTTCCATCGCTACCGAAGTGGAAGAAGAAAACGAAACAAAAGAGCAAAACTACACCCGTAGGGAATTTGGTTATTCTTCCTTCAAACGAAGCTTCACACTTCCCGAAACGGTTGATGACGGAAAGATTAAAGCAAATTACAATGAGGGTATTTTAAGTATCCATCTTCCAAAGAAAGAAGAGGCAAAACAAAAACCCCCAAGAAATATCAAAATTTCCTAAGCATTATTTCTTGGCTAAACATCTTAGGGCTCATTTGGAGCCCTTTTCTTTCTAACATAGCAAGCTATTAATATTTTAAAATAGAAGTTGCTAATATCATTTTTTTGATGTGGAACCATTAATAATGAAGATTATGATAACTAGAAAATTTAAGCCCGGAGATTGGGTAAAAATTAAAGGCAAAAACGATTCGCCTAAAATGGAAATACTGAAATATATTTCAAAAGAAGACCCCATTACCGGAATAACTAATAATGACAGTGTTGTGGAATGTGTCTATTATAAAAGTGGCGAACGCTTTACGCGTTCCATCCACCAAAACCGACTTTTAAAACTGCGCGAAACAGGAGGAATTTATAAAGCATAAAATAAATTTTATGGATTTATTCCAATGAAAAAAGGATTTAATCCAAATAATAATTAACTTTGAAGAAATCCAATCTTCAAAGTTTTTTTATGTCCGCAGATTTTTTAAAAGGCCGTGGCGCCCAGAAAAATATACATAACCGCTTCTTCGAAAACAGCCACGAAGTATTGGATGAATATCTTAATTTCTGTGAAGCGGAAGGCGAAGAGGCAGATAAAAACAAAACAAATTATATTGAAGTTTTTCCGAAAACATTTGTAAATAAAGTGGATAGTCCAGACGTTGGAATGGGTTTTTCGGCAAATCCGTATCAAGGTTGCGAGCACGGTTGTGTGTA
>Ga0209344_10001134_pt1 | contig 36920 bp, 64 predicted proteins | sample Cruoilmetagenom6_FD_187293 | JGI IMG/M metagenome (GOLD analysis project Ga0209344, IMG submission 187293) | Oil polluted marine microbial communities from Coal Oil Point, Santa Barbara, California, USA - Santa Barbara Oil Seep Sample 6 (SPAdes)... | ecosystem: Environmental > Aquatic > Marine...
AGAGTCATTAGTGGGCTAGCAAAAGAGTTTGAGAAAGCGGCTCAATTTGGAATGGGGCCGGAAGAGATATTAACCGAATGGGAGACTAGGAGCTGGAAATCATTCAAGGCCGACTGGTGTAAGCCTAATGGATTTGGAAAACCTGACAACTTCATGCAAAACGTAAACACATTGCAAGACATGCAGCTACCAGATCAACAGCATAATGGATTATTGACTAATGACTAACCAGAATAGATTTAAGCAAGCAATGGCAGGACTGGCAGCGGTATATCAGAATGTTTTGCAATCTGAGCAAATGGCCATGTATTGGGACGCCCTAGGCAGGTTTAATCCAGATCACCTAGACAAAGCGGTTAAGCTTCACATTGCAGACCCAGTAGACGGCAAATGGTTCCCTAAGCCTGCCCACCTGATTGGCCACATTAACGAAATGATGGCAGCAGAGAAAAGACGCGGGGCAATTGCTCACGATGAGGTTAAGCGATTGGAGCGGGCAGAAAGGCAGCCAGCGACAGAAGAGCAAAAGGCGCGAATAAAAAAAATGCTAGAGGAGCTTAAAAAATGAGTATTGATGCAAAGAAATGGGTAGATGCTGATGACCAGCTTTTTAATGGCGACACTTACCAAATACTATCAAAAGAGTCATTAGTGAATATCATTGAGAAGTTTTTATCTGATTCATCTCTGGATGCAGAAATTTCGGCAATCAAAGGGCTTGCGCTTGTGGAGTGCCCTGTCAGTGGTTACATAATCACAAGCAAGGAATCAAGAGAGCAGATATTGAAGTACGCTGAATTCTTAGAAAATACAAGGGATTGAATTATGAGCTATGAAAAAAGCGTAATTGGCTCGCTACTGCTAGACCCGCACGTTATTGAAACGATCAAAGGCATTGTTAACCCTAGCGATTTTGGCAATCAACATCTAGGCGAAGCACTGCGGGCAATTTATGAGCTATCAGAACGAGGCGACCCCGTAGACGTGCTAAGCGTAGGCGATGAGCTGGGCAACCAAAAATACAACACGAATATAAACGCCTCAGATTTATCTGATATGCAAGACGACACTCCAAGCGCGGCCAATGTTGAATATTACGCAGAACAGGTCAGGGACGGCGCAAAGCGTAGAGCGGTACAAAGTGTTGCTAGATGTGCGAACGAGGCTGAAACGGGCGCTGAAGCCGTAGACGAGGCATTAAAAGCGTTACTTTCAATTAATACAGAGCAGAAAGATAGCCAGAAGGATATTAATGAATCGCTAACCAATGTTATCGAGCATTTAGAAGCTATCTCAGACGGTAAAATAATCGGACAAAGTACAGGGTTAGCAGATTTAGATGCAATGATCGGCGGTTTATTTGGGGGTAAGCTTTATATTATCGGGGGTCGTCCCGGGTCAGGGAAAACAGTTTTAGGCTTAAACATGATAACCCAGGCGATAAAAGACGGCACAGCATCACAGGTTTATAGCATGGAAATGCCAGACAAGGACTGCACATACAGAATGATATGCTCATTAACCGGGCTTAATACCCGCGCTAAATTCGATATGCAGGATAGCGACTGGCCATTACTCACAGCCGGGTTCACACTTTTAAAGGATAAACCACTAAAAATAGATGACGCGGTTGGGTATGGGGTGTCTTATCTAAAAAGACAGATAAGAGCGCACGCAGCTATTCATGAAAAAAGTGTGTATATGATTGATTACTTGCAGTTAATGAAAGTAAACGGGTCAGATAGGCAAGAAGGGGTATCAGAGATAAGCCGGGAGCTTAAAGTTTTAGCGCTAGAATTAGATCGACCAATAATTTTGCTTGTTCAATTGAATCGGGGGCTGGAGTCTCGACCAGATAAGCGCCCGGTAAGCTCAGATATTAGGGAGAGCGGTAGCATTGAGCAGGATGCAGACGTAATCATAATGACGTACCGGGATGAAATGTACTTTGAGAATACAGATCAAAAGGGTATTGCTGAATTGCTCGTAAGAAAGCACCGGGACGGGGAATCTGGAACAGTTCGAGTTAAGTCTGAACTGCAATATTCTAGATTTTCAGACTTGGGTTTTAGTAGTTATTAACGGTGAAGCAAGGCAGATATTAGAAGCTGCTGAGTTAAAGCTAGATGAATTGATTAATTAGAGGGTGAGAGAATGAGTAAAGAATGTAAAGAATGCCGCAATGAGCGATATATTGTACTTGGTTGTTGCTCAGGCAGAGAATGTGGATGTATGGGGCAGGCGGTAGCTATTGCAAACTGTAAGGAGTGCAACCCTTTGGCAGCAACCCCTATATCTAAGGGGTTAGAAAAAGAATATGGATATCTTGAGTATGTTGGCGTGATAAATCTGGCCACTAAAACCAGCTAATTTGTAACATTCTGCCAATTACATAAAGGCAGTATAGATTAAAATAGATATTCAAATAAGGGGGTGGATATGAGATTAACAAGGAATCAATTAAGTCTAGTTAGGGTTGTGCAGGATAATTATGGAATTGAAGCCAAGTCTATAGATAATTTAGATCTAGCAATGAAAGCATGCCTAATAAGAAAGGGCGCATTAACCGAGAATGGCGGGCGCTTGTATGTTTCGCTTCAAACGCAAAGAGGATTTTCCAGATAGATATTCAAATAGGAGAGAGTAAATGAACTTCACAAAGGCCGAGAGTAAAAGGCTATTTGGCCCAAAGCTTAATAAGTACAACACCACAAAAGACGGCAAGTATGTGGCTAGAATCAAAATCAATAAGCGTGTGAATAATAAGTGCCAGTATAAGACTGGTAAGAAGTTCGACACGATAGAAGAGTGCAATGCTGAGCAGGAAAGAATGCTGGCTTGTAAGAAGTTATAACCGCAACATTAACGGGCGGCTTGACCGTCCCTTTTAATTATATGTTATTGCTTGGAGGCGATAATGGCAACGGTAAACAAAAAGAAGCAGCGCATAAAATATTTAGTTGGCATCCACACAGCTCTAAATACAGCCGAAACAAACGTTACAGAAATGAGCGAGGGCTTTTATTCATATAGGCAGGAAAAGATAAAACAAGTTTTGGCCACTGTTAAAGAGTTGCTGGCAGAGGATGGTATATACCCAGCAGAGCAATAACCGCAGCATTAACGGGCGTGAGTCTAGCGAGCGTCCACTTTGAATTATTTGTTATTTTTGGAGGCATGAATGGCACAGGTGCTTAGGATTATGTTAAGACAAGAAAATGGGGTCTATCTTGGAGCTAGTTGTTTGCCAATTATTTGGTTTAATAACGAGCTGGTTAATGCTACAAGATTAGAGTTTTAGGAGTAAAAAATAACAAAGCGATACACGGCTGAAAGTCCGTGTGATCAAAGTGTTATGTAAGAAATTATCAGTGATTTAGCCTATATCTGGTAGAAATTATCACTGTAATTAGATTTATAGAGCGGATAATAGACCGCTCAACAACGGGAGAGATAAGATGAACCAGCAGTTAACGGTACCTGATTTAGTTAATCAGCAAGAGACGTTCTTTGCTAAGGCTATGACGGTCGATAGAAAAGACATTGTGTGGAATAAAGAGAGTCAGTTTGCTATTCAGGCTCTATCCAACAATGAATACCTATGCGGTACGGCCATGAAGAATCCGGCCAGTATGCAGAATGCAATTATCAATATTGCAGCGGTAGGTATCAGTCTAAACCCAGCGCTTAAGCACGCCTATTTAGTACCTAGAAAGCTAGGTAAGGGCGTTGCTGTGTGTCTTGATATCTCTTATCAGGGATTAATGCACATAGCCATGCAGAGCGGCTGCATTGAGTGGGGACAGGCTAAACTTGTGTATAAAAATGATACCTACACAAATAACGGTATTGATAAGCAGCCTACCCACCAGCAAGACACGTTCGGAGATAAGGGCGATATTGTCGGGGTTTACTGTACAGTTAAAACCAAATCAGGCGACTACCTAACTGAAGAAATGGATATAGCAGCCATTAGAAAGATTCAGAACGCCTCTCAAGCTAAAAATGGGCCATGGGCTAATTGGTGGGAAGAGATGGCGCGTAAAACAGTTGTAAAGCGTGCCTATAAGTACTGGCCAAAAGCCGAGGCAGTGAGCGAAGCAATTGCAGTTATCAATGAGCATGAAGGAATTGATTTTGATAACATGAAAGAAGTACAAGAGCCTAAGCGCACGCCATCACATGCTTATGCAGCAAATATTGAATCAATAAATGCTATTAGATTGGCGTTTAATGAAGAGCGATATGGTGATGCGGTTATGTATTGGGATGAGATAACAGGCGACCCAGAAGGCAATGTAAACAAAGGCGAGGATGACAAATCCCTGCTTAATGTAGCACCAAGCAAGTATCAGCTGGCCGGACTACCTGAGCCAGTATTCACAACAGAGCTTCGCAAATTCTTAAAAGAAAGCGCAAGCCAATACCGTTAGGAGAGAGATAAATGGCACGTGGATCAATTAACAAAGTAATGATTATCGGCACATTAGGGCGCGACCCTGAAATGCGATATTTACCAAATGGTAATGCAGTATGTTCAATGAGCCTTGCAACAGATGAAGGTTACAAGGACAAGAACACAGGCCAGCAGGTGGATAAGACTGAGTGGCACAAGGTAGAAGCATTTGGTCGTCTAGCTGAAATTATGGGTGAATATCTAAAGAAAGGCTCAAAGTGCTACGTTGAAGGTAAGTTGAAAACTGACGAATACGAGAAAGACGGTATCAAGCGCTATTCAACTAAGATTGTAGCCAATGAAATGACTATGTTGGACTCTAAGCAGGATGGGCAGCAAGATTCTAGTAATCAGCCACAACAAGCTCCACAACAGGCACCGCAGCAAGCACCACAGCAAGCACCAATGGGTTATTACTGGCCTAACGGTGTAGCGATGAATCCTGGCGAAGCTCAATATTATATTAACAATAATATTCCTAAATGGGCTAAAGGCACTAACCCACCAGCGTAAACCAAAACACACTAGCTATCACAAGGTAGCTAGTAACAGGAGAGAGATAGAATGAATATAAATATGAGTGGAAACGGAAAGGTAACAGTTGACGGTGTCACCTTTACAGGTAAAAGCGTATCTATTGTAAATGGAAAGGTTGTTGTTGACGGCAAAACTCAGGAAGGAAGCCTTACGGGCCCGATAACAGTAACTGTTGATGGCGATGTGCAAAGTCTGAAAAATCATTCTGGTAATGTTACTTGCAATAATGCAGGTGATGTAAGCACTGGTTCTGGTGATGTAAGTTGTGGAAATATCAGTGGCTCAGTAAGGACTGGTAGTGGTGATGTAGATTGTGGTTCGGTTGGTGGCAATATCAGAACAGGGTCTGGTGATGTATGTCACAAATGAATAACCCACCACTATCACAAGACCAAATCTTAAGCTTCTGCAAAGGCTTAGGGGGATTTAGCCTGCTGAGTAGTCATGCTTATTACGACAACTACAGCGTAAAGATAAACAAGCTTCTTAATAAAGGATTAATCCGGATGTGCAAGCGATTAGGTGCTGATGGTGAAGTGTACGAGGCGGTATGACCGAAACAGTCAATAGCGACCAAGGGCTAGAAGACGTTATAAGCTTAATTAGGCAGTCCTACGCTGAGTTCAAGTATATTGATGTAGATATCAAGATAAAGGGCAAGGCTAGGTCTTATAAGCAGAATGCAGCGCTTCATAAGTACTGTGATGAAATGGCGTTCAAGCTTAATGTCGCTGGTGTTGAATATGTTAGCTGGGGGCAGTACAAGCAAAGCAAAGGAATAGAAAGCCTTTGGACAATGGAGTTATTCAAGGGTGTATTCAAAGACTATGCAGGGGCTATGTACCCAGAGATCATAGATAAGAAAGGTGAACCTAAAACGTCAAAGCTGAATAGAAAGCAGATGACAGAGGTTTATGAATTAGTTAACGAGAGAATGAGTGTGATATTTGGGCAGGGTATGCAGTGGCCAAGTATTGAGGGGGAGTGATGGGTATAAAAATAAGTCCGGCAGACAAGGCATTCAGTGAATGTGTAAGAGCCGCCGCTGGTGAGTGTGAGCGATGCGGTAAAGGTGGGCGCCTAGAGTGCTCACATATATTCTCAAGGTCATACAGGACTATACGCTGGGCAAAAGACAATGCTATGGCTAAGTGCTTTACGTGCCATAAGTGGTGGCATTCAGAGCCTACAGAGTCAGGAGCATGGTTTAGAGAATTGAAGGGTGATGGGTTTGTCGATATTCTTATAGAAAAGAAAAACAATAAGTTTAAAGTTACTAAGCTAGAAGAAAAAGACATAGCCAAGCACTACCGAGAGCAGCTTAAAATCATTAACCAAAAGCGAGATGATGGCGCCATGGGGTATATTGATTTCGAGAGCTGGCAATAAATTATCAGTAAACTTGGCAGTTTTGGCCAATGATTAGATGGATATAGCTGCTAAGATTACTAAATAATAAGAAGCAAAGGACTGACCATGCAAAGCTTAATACTTGAAATACAAGATAAGATGGCTGTTTACGCAAAGCACGCCAGAAGTAACAGGGATGCAGTTGAGGCTATCGAGAAGCTAAAGCAGTTATCTGAAGATTTGCAAGATGTGGAAAAATTGCAGGCTCAGATTGATTCTATAAACGATAGCTTATTGATTGCTGGGGTGGTTGCTCATGGTTAAGCTATTAGGTGTTTGCTTGGTAATGGCTTTATTTGTAATGGTAAGTAATGAAGAGTACAAAGAATTGGAATTTAAGCAGGCTAATCCTAAATACCCAAATACTGGGTTAATAGAAAAAGCTTGTTTAAAGACTGGTGCTTATTGTCGGATGATTGCCAATAAGTAGTATTGTAGTAAATAAAATCTTTAGTCTGAGTAAACAGTAAATCCTGAGTCAGTGCAGTAACCGCTCGCAGTTCTTATTTATTAGACGTTAACTTAATGCTCATTATGTGAGCATTTGGATACTGTTTTTGTATCATTCAATTAACTTAACTAACGGGAGACCGATGCCCATTAAATTAAGTCTAATTATTTAAAGTGTTTTAGCCCTCCCAGTGAGGGCTTTTTTGTATCTGTAAGAATATGCTATTGATTTGGGCTAAAGTTGGTAGTTTTGGCCACTACATGCAGGGGGCTTGGCTGGTAAGATGGGTTTATCAATTAGGAGAGAGATTATGAACCCAGATTCAACAACAACATCAACATCATACTTCGATGACCCAACGCATCAGCCGATATCAATACAGCACATAGATGAAATCGGGACTTGCTGGAAGTGTTTTGATGGGGGGCTTACTTGCTACGGAGAAACAGAGCAGGAGGCTATAAATGAACTTAAGAGATGCAGGGGTTAATCATGCAAGTAACATTAATACAAGTAACCGAAGCAGGCCGCTCAGTACTTATCGACAATACACTAGATAATAATGATGATGCTCATGTGTTTGTTGGTGCTTTAACGGCATTTGATGAACATGCGCTATGTGTCGGACGGTTCGCAGATACAAGCAATACCTATCTAAATCTTAACGGTAAAGACTTGGATTACGGAATGATTACCACTATTGAGCAGCTTTGGGAGTTTTTAAATGACTGATATTAATTGGGATGAGCGGCCAACACCGGATCATAAAGCCTTAGTGCATAAAACCTTAAATGTAGGCGTTCTTTGGGTGAAGCATATTGGTGGTGGGTCTTATCGTAGTGATAAAGGTGCTATCTTTCAAGATGACCATATGTTCACTATTCACCACAAGCCAGAGCCAAAAGAATACAAGCCAGAGGTGGGTGGGCTGTGTGAAGCGCATTTCATTCATGATGGATGGTGCAAAAGGTACTATCTAGGATTCACTAAGCGCGGCGAGCATGTAGTTGAAAGTCATGACGGGTCAGTTTCTTGCCATCCAAGGTCAAAGGTTCGCCCAATCAAAACCGAGCGTGAAGAGTTTATTGAAAAGGCTATAGATGTTATGAATCTATCAATTGATGATAGTCAGCAAGGCTGGGCAGAAGCGCTATACGACAACGGCGCACGATTCACAGAAGGTAAGGATGAGTAGACCCACAGAAGAGCAGATTTACCAAGCAAGGGAGGTCTGCATTAACAAGCAAAGAGACAAGATACTTGAGCATGAGAGTAAGATGCGAGAGGTTAACGAGCTAAACGAGCAGGGCAAGCTAGAAGAGGCTAAGACCCTGCTTAGTAAGTACATGGATATGATAGAGGGGTAGGTTATGTTTGGATGTAAGCATAAGTTCGGGAGAGTAGAAGATAGGTATCAATATTGCGATAAGTGCGGCACAGCTAAGGCAGCACCAGCTAGAGAGTGCGAGCATGTATGGCAGGAGGTAACGCAAATGAATACCACAAGTCGATTAAACGGATCATTGCAGAAGATTACGTATGTAATGAAGTGTACTAAGTGTGCGAATATGAAAACTTTTGATGTTGTGTAACTAGATTAGCAATATAGGTCTAACGTGTTAAAATAGGCTTACCTTCAATCAAACGAATTAAGACAATGGCTGCTAAAAAGAAACCTGTTAAGAAACCAGTTGCTAAAAAACCAGCTAAAAAGATAGTAGGCGCTGGTGGTAACGGTAAGAAGAAAGTAATCAAAAAGCCGATTGAATCCCCTGAAGAAAAGAAAGTAATTGCAGGGGCGGGCGCTAACGGTAAACAGCGAAAGAAAAAGAAGAATCCTTATGCTTAGTATAATTTCACCAATACTGCTTGTTGGGGCTATAACCTCAGCAGCATTTAACGGCCAGTGGCACAGAGTAGCGTGCGCATTTGCCATTATTATCCCCACCCTTACCCATTATCATTACTTTGATATATCGACAGGATGGGAGTATTACGGATCAGCAGTAGCCTTTAGTATTCTAGCTATAGCATTGCTCCAGGTGATTAAGCCAAACGATAAACCAAGTCAATTAGTGGTACACCTTCAAATCATATCACTAGTGATAGCAGCTACTAACTTATTTGGATATATAATGTGGTATGAGTATTATTCGCCTATCTGGTACAATTCATTAGTACTAGTCTTGGTTGTTATTGAATCACTAAGATTATTCCTTCACACGGATGGCGACAAACAAGATGGAACCGATGGGGTTTATTATAGTTGGATTGATCGCCATAGCAGGAGCCACTTGGGTGGTCGCAGGTAATATCAATGTCAGGTATAAAAGAACAAATAGTAGAACCGATAATAACAAACCCTAAATTAGGGGCTATTGTTGGTGGTACCATGATGGCGTTACCCGTAGACGTTCAAATCATTAAAGCGCTTAATGTATACGTGACTTTCTTTGGTGGCATATTAGGGCTTATACTTACTATCCTAATTATTTATAAGAATATCAAAGACATACGAAAGAATTAAAAGCCTGACGCTGGGCAGGCCTATGCTCTCTCTCCCCAACCCAGCACCCCAATTTCTAAAGCTCTTAATATAAGGGCTTTTTTTATGTATAATTAACATCCGATAAGGCAAGAATAAGGCAATTAAGTGGCTAAGACCAAGACTTCACTAAAAGCAGGGGATAACCTACCGCCAAGAGGCAAGAGCAATAGAACTCGAATTCTTGATGCTATCCGTAGTGAGTCAGTAAAGAGCCTCTTACACCTTAATGGAGAGCCTTCGCGTGACCAAGCAGAAGAGGCTTTCTTTTCTCATATAGCTAAAAGAGCATTGGACTTTGATGATAAAGATTCTGGCCAATTGCTTAAGGTTCTAGCTGATAAAGGTTGGGGCAGTGCCAAACCAGTAATGGACGCTGTAAGCTTTGAATTCCCAGTAGATGGAACACCAGCAGAAAGAGCCTTTGCAGTAGTTGAGGCGATATCTAATGGAAGTCTATCGCCTGATGTTGGATCAATGATTGTTGGAATAGTTAAGGATGCAATAGTTATAGAAGAGAGCACTGTACTTAAGGCTCAACTAGAAGAGATTCGTAAAGTATTGGAGATGGTTTAATTGCGCCCAATGACTAAAGAGGTTGAGCGGTTCTCTGAAATGGCATTAGCTCAATCTGGGAAACTTGAGCCTTCTGTTTATGGTGTGGTTGACCGAGTAGATAAGATAGATGGAAAGCTGGTGCCTAACTTTCTAAGGAAGTGGAAGGGCACTATAGGCAATATGGTCGAGACTGAAGAAGAGCCGACTATATTCCTAATCGAGAAGCTAGAGCCTTTAATACTGAAACATAAGAAGTATAAATGTGCATACGGTGGAAGGGGTGGTACTAAATCAAGAATGGCTCAAGATTGCGTAGTGGGTGATGTTAACTCATGCGGTTCTAAAGTCTTTGTAATGCGAGAGCGCATGAAGTCATTAGAACAATCTATCTACTCAGGTATAGAGCGTTCAATTAAAGACCTTCAAGTCGGTGGCTTCTTATCAATACCTAGCAAGTGGCGGATTAAGCATAAGACGGGCGGGCTAATGCAATTTGGTGGACTTCAGAACGTAATTGATATGAAGGGTGCTAGTGCCTTTAAGATATTCCTTATGGAAGAGGCAGCAAGAACCAAGCTGAATACTATTGATACACTAGGCCCGACTCTACGTGGTATAGATGGCGCTGAGCTTTGGTGGTTGTGGAATCCTGAAAGCTCTACCGACCCAATGAGTCAAGAATTTATAGTTCCCTACCAGGCAGACATAGATAGAGATGGATACTATGAGGATGAATTCCACCTAGTTATCAAGGTAGGTTATGAGGATAACCCGTGGTTTGAGCATGATGAATCATTGCAGACAGAGCTTAAAAAGGATCGTGAAAAGATGGAGGACGGCAGAATGTCTAAGAGTCGATTTAATCATATATGGGGCGGTTCTTTTAACGATGATATTGATACCAGCATAATAACGGCTGATTGGTTTGATGCGTGCATTGATGCTCACATTAAATTAGGCTTTGAAGCTAAAGGTGGTAAGGTTGCTGCTCTTGACCCGTCAGACGTTGGTAAGGATGCTACAGGGTACGCTGAGAGGCATGGTGTAGTATTTAGCTGTATTGATGAAATAGACGCTGAGAACGGTAATAGAGCGTTTGATATAGGATGCAGAAGAGCTAAGGAATTCAATACTGATGTGTTTGGCTGGGATTGTGACGGCATGGGAGCGCTACTAAGAGACCAAGCAACGACTAACTTTAATGGAACAAGGGTTAGCACGTACATGTACAAAGGAAGTGAAGGTGTGCATTTCCCTGATGCTATATTCAATTCAGGTAATACGGCTGTAAACCTTAAAGGCCAGAAGATGAATAAAGACGTGTTTGCTAATAAGAAGGCGCAGAATATGATTGCCTTTGCTGACCGTGTATTCAAGACTTATGAAGCCGTGGCATTAGGTAAGTACCACAACCCTGAAGACTTGGTAAGTTTTGACTCTAAAACAATAAGTAGCAGCATGATGCAGAAGCTAAGAGCAGAGGCGTGCAAGATACCCCTTAAGCCTTCAGATAGTATTAGGTTTTACACTAAAGAAGAAATGAGAAAAGGCATAACAATGCCAGACGGTCACAAGGTGGTTATTCCTTCACCAAACCTATTAGACGCTTGCGTGCTATCATTTGATCATTCAAGTATAATCAACAACAGACCTGCCCCTAAAATACCGAGGCCTATAAGCCCAATGGGAAGAAGATAATGGATTTAAGCGAGCTTAAACAGCTTCACGATAAGGCCTATGAAGCCAATACCGTGACACGGGACAAGGCATCAGACGACCTTGTGTTCTATTGGGTAACTCAATGGGATGATAATCTACTGTCTGAATCTCAGCTTCAGTATAGAGGTGAGTTTAATATTCTTAGAAAGGCTGGCCGTGATTTAATTGGTAATCTTAGAGCCAATAACTTCCAAGTGGACTTTGATCCAGTAGACGCTGATAGAGAAGATGGTGCCGATTTAATGGATGGCATTTATAGAAGCTCAGAGCGTCATAACACATCAATAGAAGCTTATAACAATGCTATGCAGGAAACCGTTGTGTGCGGTGTTAGTGCGTGGGAGATTTACACTGAGTACGAAACCAATGCTTTAGGTGATGATAAGCAGGTTATTAAGCGCCGCCCTCTTTATGAGTCTAATAATAATGTATTTTGGGACCCTAACTCGCAATTGCTTGATAGATCAGATGCTGACTATGTTTCTGTATTGGTGGCTTACTCTGAAGATGGCTATAGAAAAGAAGTAGCCAGACTTCAAGGCATTCCTACCGATGAAGTGGATGTTTCTAACTTCAAAACCCCTAATGAGTCTTATGCTTTCCCATGGGTATATGAGAACGCGCTTTATTATATAACTAGGTTCTATATGCGAGAGCTGGTTACTGAAAAGAATTACATCTTGCGTGACCCATTTGGTAATGAGATGACAGTGCGAGATTTTGAGCTTGAGAAGATTGAAGATGACATGATTGAGTCAGGCTTTGAGATTATCGGGGAAAAACCTGTAGAGCGCTATGTGGTAACTCTTTACTATGCATCAGGTGCTGAAATCATTGCTGAGTATCGTGTTGCTGGTCAGAATATCCCTATTGTTCCTTACTTCGGCGAAACTCAGTATGTAGAGGGCCAAATGAGTTATGAAGGAATTACCAGGCTAGCTAAAGACCCTCAGCGCTTACATAATTTCCAAATGTCATATCTTGCAGACATTGTTAGCCGTTCACCTAGACCTAAGCCTATATTCACTGCTGACCAGTTATCAGGCTTTGAGCATATGTATGAAGAGAACGGGGCAGATAATAACTATCCTTACTTGCTTCAGAATGCATACGATGCAAACGGCAATCCATTACCATTAGGGCCCGCTGGAATAATGCCAGATCAACCAATGCCTACAGCTTTAGCGGCTAGCTTTCAGTTAACCCGTGAAGCTGTAAATGATGTGGCTAACCCTGGTGTGCCTCAAGACATAATGGACACCGAATTATCAGGTAAAGCCGTTAAGATGCTCCAAGCTAAGATCGATGAGCAATGGTATGTATATCGAGATAACTTTAAGCACGCTAAGCGCAGAGATGGTGTTATCTATGCTGGTATGGCATCAGAAGTTATTGATAGCCCCCGTGAGGTAACTATAACCATGCCCGACGGCTCAAGAAACAAAGTTCAAGTGATGGACATGGTGGTAGATAAAGACAGTGGTGAAGTTGTGCCGTTGAATGATATTACTGGTTTAGAGTTTGAAGTGTATTCAGATATTGGTGCAAGCTTCGCAAGTCAGAAAGAAGAAACATTAGATAGATTAGCGGAAATGTCACAAGAGATTGCAGGCACTGACCCTACTATGCATAAAATGCTACTGCTTAAGCGCATGTCTTTAATGGATGGTGTCGACTTTGACAGTGAACGCAAGTGGGCTAGAAACCAATTGATCCTTATGGGTGTTGAAGAGCCTAAGAATGAAGAGGAAGAAGCTCTATTAGCTCAGCAAGCGCAGCAAGGGCAACAACCTGATGCGGCTATGGTATTGGCTCAAGCTGAAATGGGTAAGGCACAAGCTCAGCAGATGAAAGCTCAAACTGACATGGCTAAAACTCAAGCTGATATTGTTAATAACAATGCAAGCACTGAGATAGACGCCTTTAAAGCTCAGACCGATAGAATGAATATGCAGGTAGATGCTCAGAAAGTCGGTGCAGATATTGACTACACGCGAACCAAGACGTTTGGCCAGCAAATAGACAATATCCAGAAGGGTGTTAATCCTTTGAGGGGTAGCGCTTCAATATAGTTTAGGTAGAGGCTTTACTATTGGTTTAGCCTCTACACTTCCTTTGAATACATCCATAAAAGCCTTGTTCATCTTCTCGCATTGAAAAGGCTTCTTTGCTTCCTGCTTAGTTTTATTTGTCATGCTTTCTCTCCTTTAAAATAAAAATACTAACATCTTATAAGCGCAGTTTAATTGGCAAAAACTACCAAGTTAGCTAGCATTTGCGGTAATAGCCTAATGAATGGTAAAATGCCCATACTCTATACGCAGAGGTAAACAGCGTAAACGTACATGACGTAATCATGGTTATATCGTTACACGAACGAGGATAATAAAACGTGAAAACCCTTAAAGAGCTAAAGGCTGAAAACGCTGATGAAGCTACTCCATTAGAGGCAGAAGCAACGCAAGCTGAACCACTAGCAGAAGTAGTAGAAGAAGCGGCAGAGGTAGCTGAAGAGGTTAGTCTAGATAATGCGAATCAAGGCGAAACTGAAGCAGTAGAAACCGAAGTAGAAGCGTGGATGCAAACTGAAGAGGAAGTAGAGCAAGGTTCAGAAAAAGAACCAAAGTTTACCGACTCTGATATTGGCAAGGCGAAGCAGAAGCTACGCGCAAAGATGGAAAAGAAGCATGAATCAGAACTTGACGACCTTAAAGCTCAAATAGAAGCATTGAAAACAGCGCCACAGACAGCGCCAATAGCTACTAATGCGAAGCCTAAGAGAGAAGATTTCTATGATGCAGATGATCCTGATGACGCGTTCGTTGATGCGCTGACTGACTGGAAGCTTAATAATAAAGCGCAGGCAGCTCAGCAACAGACAGCAAAGAGCGCACAAGAGCAGCAGCTTCAAGCTCAACTAAGCCAAATTGAAGGCAAGGTAGATGAGCACTACACAAGAGCAGCGCAGTTAGCTAAGACCAGTGGGATATCAGAAGACGTTTACCGTCAAGCTGATATGAACGTAAGACAAGCAGTGGAATCTGTAATGCCTAATGCAGGTGATTCTATTACTGACGGGCTTATCTCAAAGATTGGCGATGATTCAGAGAAGGTAATGTATTACCTAGGAAGAAACAAAGCTAAGCTTGGTGAATTTGAACGTGCCTTACGTGGTGATCCTTCAGGCATTGAGGCGGCTATGCTGCTAGGTGAGATTAAGCGAGACTTAACCGCGCCAACTAAACGTAAATCCAATGCACCAACTCCGGCTCCTACTTTGAGCGGAGACGAGAACTCAGCAGATAAAGCGGGTTCTTGGAAGCGTAAATACAATGAAGCCTCTAAGCAAAGAAATGCTCAGAAATCATTTGATATTAAACGTGAAGCCAAAAAGGCTGGTGTAAATACTCGTGACTGGTAAGGAGAAATAACCATGGCGACTACAGGTAAGATTGCAGAGGTTCTTTTTGAGAACGCTCTAGAGACTATTGAAGACCAGACTATGCTGGTTGATATGTGTGAACGATTTGAGCCAGATGCTGGCAACATGCAGAATTCTAGCAATGTTGTATGGCGTCCAGTTGAGCAGCAAGCTGTCATTTTAGACGGTTGGGACTTAACAGGCCAAGAGTCTGACATTGTCGAAGAAACATACCCTGCCATTCTTGGCACACCTAAAAACGATTTCGTTAAGCAACGTGCTGATGATATGCGTGATATGCAATTCTGGGAGCGTCGCGGTAAGCGTTCTGGTATGCAGCAAGCAGTTGAATTAAATAAGACTATTGCTGATACCATTAAAACTCAGGGTTCTTTGTATTATTCAAGCTCTGCTACTTCAGGCTATAACTTTATTGCCGAAGCTCAAGCATTGATGAATGAACAGCAGCGCACACAGACAGACCGTTATTTCGTGCTTAATGACCGTGATAACTTAACCTTTGGTGCTGACCTAGCTGGTCGTCAAACTCTACAGGGTCGTCCTGAAGATGCATGGAAGACCGGTCAAATCGGTCAAAATGTAGCTGAGTTTGATGTTTACACTGGTTCGTTCCTACCTACCCTGGCTGGTGCTGCTAGTCCTGCTGCTACTGTAACAGGCACTCAAAGCTTCAAGCCTGAAGGTGGTTCTGTTGATACTGCAAGCGGCATTGTGACTAACGTCGATTACCGTTCTGCTGTTATCCCTTGCTCAGACTCTACTGGTTATGTAGTTGGTGATAAGGTGACAATGGGCGTTAATGCTGTTGGCGCATCTGATAAAACAGATACAGGTCAATTACGCACGTTCACAGTTGTAGCTAAGCCAGACGGTACATCAATTACAGTTTATCCTAAGCCTATTGCTTTAGATGATCCTGCTTTGTCTACCTTAGAAAAAGCTTACGCAAACATTGATACTCGTATCACTGGTGCTACTGTTATTGCCCGCTTAAACGTGGCTGATGATAAGACTAACTTGTTCTGGGATAAGGACGCTGTTGAAGTTCTATCTGGTAACATTCCTGCTGACTTGTTCTCAAGCTTTGACGGAATGAAAGTTATCAACACAACCATGAGCAATGGCCAGTCCATGTACATGGTTTATGATGGTAATGTTGCAGATATGACGTTCCGCTATCGTATGTTCACATGGTGGGGTGTTACTGTACGTGATCCTTCACGTTGTGGCGTAGCTGTTACGGCTTAAGCAGTAATAATAAGGGGTCTATATGGCCCCTTATTTCTCTTCACTAAGGAAATTAAAATGTCTGTAGTTGTTTATAAGGACGGTGTTGAATCACTGATTAATCCTTTAAGTTTAAAAAAGCATTTAGATATTGGCTATACATTAGAGCCTAAAGCAGAAAAAGAACCTGCAAAAGAAGTCATTGAAGAAACGCCTATGAGTGATGTAGAGCGAGACCTTCGAGACAAAATTAAAGCACTTGGCGGCAAGGTTGGCGGAAGAGCTAGCTTAAAAACCGTTGAGGCAAAACTGAAAGAGTTAGAAGAGGCTGAGTAATGGCTACTAAGGGCAGTATTGTTAATGGCGCTTATGCTAGATTAAGAATCTCAGGATTGACTGTTAATGCGTCCCCTGAAGATGTAACTGCTGCCTTAGACGTTATGGAAGATATGTGTGCAGAGTTTGAATCTCGCAATATTTGTCTAGGCTATAATTTTACAGATGATCCAGACCCCGCAGATGATGCTAATGTATCAAGAGAAGCGGTTGGCTCGCTAAAGGATATTCTAGCCTGGAGAATGGCCATGTTCTTTGGTAAGCAGATACCTCAATCAATGGATAATCTGCAGCGCAAGGCGGTTAATGTTTTGTCTGGCTTAACAGCTAGAACAAATAGAGTTCAGGCTTCACGTAGAATGCCTAGAGGCTCAGGCAATACCAATAGATACAATCGCTGGCAGCGCTACACAATACCTCAGGCAGTGGCTCCTGTTGATTGCACGACCAACTTCATTACGTATAACGGAATATTAGATTTCCAAGAGGATGTTAATTACTTCCTTAATGGCGAATCAATAACGTCTTATATTTTCGATGTGTCGAATGGACTAACTATTCTCAGTGATTCAGAGGCTGACGGTGTTATTTCCTACCGTGTTGAGTGTGGTTCTAATGCGAAAGACTTGGAAACAGTACAGATAGAAGTCACTACTGATACAGGTCGCAAGCAAAACTTCCAGATTAATTTTAAGTGCGCAGAAAGTAAGATTGCAGTACAATAGTTAGGCTGATTTGTGAAGGGGTCAGCACTTGAGGCGCGCCTCTTCCTTCATATCCTTTCACACCATGCCCCTTCGGGGGCTCCTTTACATCCCTTCACTAAATACTAAGGTGAACACGGATGGCTTTTAACCAATTCAAACTAGATAGATCAGTGCTGCAATCTCGCGGTATCTTCAATAAATATGTCTATGAAACAGAAGACACAATAGAAGAAGTTTTAACTGCTGATTACTTTTCTGCCTCTAGATTTGCATTAACAGATAATGATGAAACTAATGGAATGGGCTGGAATGGCGGTGTCATTGATTGCTCATGCTCTAATGGTTATTTTACTGGCCGTGTTGATGACTCGGGTAGTCTTAGCAATGTGTCAGGCACAACCTCTATAAATACCGAAGAAACCTACATACCTTTAGCTACGTCTAATGGGATTCTTGGTAACAGTGCAATGACTGAGGATGGCACTCAAATCACCTCAACTAAGCCCATACAGGTTCCTGATGGTGGCGCGCTTAAAGTTGGAGCAACGCTTGATATATTCACTTCTGGTGAAGAGATAGGATTTCAAGACTTAGTATCTGGTGAAAAAGTAAACTCACCTTATAGAACTTATACGATTGATGGCGGCTCACAAGAAGCTATCAATATTAACCGTAGAGCGCCTTCTTTATGGCAACCATTGCAGCCTGATGATAGCGATACATTAACGCTTACAGGTTCAGATACTCATGAAACAGAATTCACCACTACCGACCCTGCCTATGTTGCTGGTTATCGCATAAGGGGTCTTGCTGGTAAGCCTAGGATACAGCTTTTAACAGAAGATTTTGATGGTAATGATGTTGAAATACTAGACACACTTGGACAGGGAATAGAGTTAGATTTTGCTAATGGTGATGCTAATGGACAGATTGAGTTCTTCGTTGGCCTTGGTGACGGGTCTATACCTACTTATGAACTAGGTTTTAGAACTGGACAAGTAACCAAGATAATTATATCAAGTGCAGATGGCAACTCAGTAACATACAAAGGCCTTAACAACCCTGACCCAGCTAACTTCATTCTTTACTTTCAAGCTGACCGATCTAGTCGCTTTATTGAAATAATGTACCCTGTCGATGATACGTCTGTTGATAATGTTCACACGCTAACGGCATTTGAGATAAATAGCCGTATCTCTGCTTTAGAGGATTTAAACTCAGCTAAGATTGAAACTTTATTCACTGGTAGAAGTGTTGCGGTCTCGCAAAACCCAACTGGAACTGATGCGCCTTTGCAGATTGAATTTGGCCCTGCTCAATTAGGTGTAGCTGACCCGGTTCAATTAAATCTAGATGGCTCTGTGACTATTAATGAGGCGAATACATATACATTTGTAATAACGCTTCCTACTGGCCGTCTAGGTGCCTCTGGTAACTCGGAGCTTTACGGTCGAGCTTTAATAAATGGCGCCCAGGTTGGTAGCTCAGTTTATGCAATACTTGATAATGCCAATATAGTTACACCGCTACAGTTTACGCTAAACATTCCCATGGAAGTAGTAGATGTATTAACTGTTGAGATTATAAGAGATAGTGCAGGTAATGACTCGGGCGGCTTAATATCAGGTGATCCTACAGCGGTAGATTGGGAGAATGCCTCAAGCGCAGCTATAACATGCTCTCGATTAATTCCTATTTCTTCAGTAACGCCAACACCGCCAGACTCATTATCTAGATATGTATTGGTTAAAGAGAAGGCCGACTTCCCACTACCAGCAAGCGGCATTATCACATTAGATTTTAATACTAACTATGAGATAAACGGAACCATTGATTTAACTGGTGATAGATTACAGTGTAATGGCTCTAATAAAATCTTTGGTATCAATCCAAGAACAGATGTATTGATAACTAGCAATGTAGTGGCATTGATAAGCGCTCAAGATGCTGGATTTATCGGTGATAATATAGGTCTTTCAAATCCTACTGGGTTAATATTCCAATTCCAGGATACGATTGCGAACACTAATAACTTATTCTTGAGGGGTTGTGTTGTATCTGGCTTCTTAGAGCTTGCTCAAGTTAGTGATTTGCTGCTTGTAGATATTGAAAAATGCGGCTTTCAAAACGGATCAAATGGTATTAGCTTTGACGGTACCTTCTCAGAAGGTGTTAGGTTTACTGGTAATGTTATTGAGGATACGGTAACAGGAACGCTTGTAGACCTTGGAACTTCCACATTCGGAGCCTTATCTTTAGATCATAACTTTGTCAAATCTAGTTTAGGCTTAGTGTTTTTGTCTGGACTTCCTGATTCTGGGAATATCCCAGTTGGGTCTCAGGCGTCAGTAATATCAAATATAACCTTTGGCGGGAATATTCCAGTTATAACTGGGGTTAAATTTACTGACCTTAGGTATGATTTCCAGATTAATAATACTATCCCTGACAGTGCACCTATTGGCTCAATGTATTCTGAGGATAACAGTATTGAAACGGAGATAGATTTCGTTGGAGTTCCTGTAAAAGTAGCAGCTACTACATCTGACGGGGCGAACATACAGAGATTTGAAATGAGCGGGGATAATGAGCTTACATACACAGGGCAAAAGGTGTTTTATGGATTAGCTACGGTATCTGCAACTATTGAGCGCGCATTCTCTTTATTTGGAAGCAAGAGTGTTAGGGTTTATGTTTATCAAAATGGCTCACCTATTGAAGGCGGGTCTCAAGGCATAGAAGTTGACACAATAGCTAGGTCAGTTACAACATTGGCTGATGTAGTTGTAAGCCCTAATGATAAATTCTCAATATTTATAGCTAATGATACTGACTCTAATGACCTTATAGTTACCCAGCTTCAAGTTAATATAAGCTAACCACTTTTATTAGCTCAAAGTGTAATCAAGAATAGCCCGTGATATAATGCCTAAAACATTAATTACGGGCTTTTTTATGTCAGCCATAACACTAATAAAAGGGGATTCAGTTGATAGCAATGTTGACTATAGAGATTCTCTACCTGTAAATATGTATGGCGTTAATAAGCCAATTCTAGGCGCGGCTGGGTACATGTATCAAATGCCAGGGTTAACACCTTTCTCTACTGGTGAGGGTTTAGACCGTGGCGGAATATGGGTAAGTACTCCAGAATTTGAGGGTCATTATCGCGTGTCGGGCACTAACCTAGTTGTGATTAATTCGCTAGGTGATGTAACTGTATTGGGTACGGTGCCCGGCACTGAACAGGTGCCAATGGATTTTACTTTTAACAATGTAATCCTAGTAGCCAACAAAAATCTTTATTACTACAATCCTACTGATGGATTCAGAGAGATAACTGATGGCGGCAATGTAGGAAATCCTATCAGTGTTACCTTTGTAGCTCAGTTTGTTGTATTAACTGATGGCGAAAGAATCTATCACTCTCAGATACTAGATGAAGAGTCATTTCCACTAGCTAACGAAGCAGTAGCAGAGTTCTCACCAGATAAAACCTTGACCGTTAAAAAGAATGAAGATAATGAGCTTGTGGTGCCCGGTGAGTTCTCAATAGAGCACTTTGTATTTAACGCTGCTCCTTCTGGCTTTGCTTTCACTCCATTAGATAGAAAGGCTACTAAATTAGGTATTACTGGAACGCTTGCTATAGATGAATTAGAGGCGGTCTGGTACATAGTTGGTCGAAGAGAAGAAACCGCCCCTAGCTGCTATGTATACTCAGCAGGGACAGGTAAGAAGATTGCTTCTAGAGAAATAGAGCAAGTATTAGCAAATTATACTGATGACGAACTTTCTACTGTTACAGTTGACGGTATTACCTTAGATAAGGTATCGCTTGTCTTCTATCATTTCCCTAATGAGACATATCTGTTTAACGCTTCTATTGCTGAAACTCACGGCATTGATAACGCTTGGTCTATTGTTAAAACTGGCGTTAAGACTGATAACTACAGAGCTAGAAACTTTGTGCGTGATCCTAGAATAGGTGAATGGTTAGTAGGCGATAAGACAGATTCATCTATTGGAATATTAGATAAGAAGGTAGCCACTCAGTACGGAGATATAGCTGAATGGCTTCTGTTCACTCCTTTTATTAAATTAGAACAGCTTTCTATTGATAATCTAGAGATTGAAACTATACCGGGCATTGTTAACGATATAGAAGATGCAACGGTATTTATAAGCCGTACTGAAGATGGCAGGACATATGGCCAAGAGTGGACTGAACTGTATGGCGATAGATGGGACTATAACAAACGCTTTTATGTTAGGCGCCTTGGTTATGTTCGTCACTGGATGGGCTTTAAGTTCAGAGGCACAAGCAGAAACCGTATGGCCTTTGGCCTATTGAATGTGGAGGCTTCTTAATGGCTGAGACAGTAATTAGTACAATACTCAGGCAGACACTGGATTTTAGTTACGCAGAGATTGAGCAAGAGCATCCGAATTGGTCTAAAAAGGCTGTAGATGATTATTTCTATAAGCAGTCAAATATTAATACGCTTGCTGTTAGTGGTACCAATATAGAAGAGCAGGTAACACTAAACACAGCCCAGATTGAATTGAACGTAACAAATATAGCCTTAAACGCTCAAAACCTAACAAACCACATCAATGATACAGCTGGTGCTCACAATGCATCAGCTATATTTTACGATAACTCAGGCACAAGCATATCGTTTGATAATGTCCAGGGTGCTTTATCAGAATTAGATAGTGATTTAGATGGCCACATACTTAGCGACTCCGAGCACGGTGTAACAGGCGATAACGTAGGGACTGGAGATTTTGCTACTGCATTAGTCGGTGGTGTTGTTAATCTTTCTGCATTGATTGATGATGCTGTAGAATCGACTGTATCAGTAGATAGTCCAGATGCATCAGACTTGCCCACAGTTATTACACTGGCTAACGAGTTAAAAGGTGATGTGAATCAATTGGTTACAGACCTTAATAATTCAATAGTTCAATTCAACGCATTACTTGACGCAATGAAAACAGCTAAGCAGATGAGTCCATAATGGAATTAGTCAGCATAAACAAAGAGATTGTTAAGCACTTGCTTTCAGATGAAGAGCTTTTTAATAGGTTTACTGAGGACGGTATTGAATATAATTCTTACATTGTTCCTGATGGTGTTTATCTTGGAATCTTTCATGACGATAATATTATAGGTTTTTGGGCTTTAGATTCAGAGACAAGCTCAACTATAGGTATTCATTGCAATGTTATCGAGAAGTACCGAGAGCACAGCATGTTAGTGGGTAGTTACTTTGCTGATTACATTTTCAGCACTTATCCACATGTGCATAAATTAAATGCTAAAATAGCCACAGCTTATAAGGATGTTTACGCCTTCACTAAGAAGTTTGGATTTAAGGATGAAGGCGTAGATAGAAAATCATTTATGAAGGAAGGCGAGCTTTTAGACCGTCACATCCTTGGATTAACAAGAGAGGATTATAAAAATGGCTAAAGGCGTAAAAAGCTTCGGCGATGCTATAACAGGCAAGGATGCTGCTGATGCATCAAAGGAAGGCGCTCAGATTGCAGCAGATGCGCAACGGGAAGGGCTTGACTACCTAAAGGAGACTGAGGCCATTCCACAGGCATTTAGGCAGGCAGGACTTCAGCAGCTTGGCGCTTTATCTGGAATTTCGTACGACCCTGCAACAGGTGCGGCGACATATACAGGTGATACAGGCGCTCAAGAAGCATTGCTTGCACAGGCTCAGGCAAACCCCTTATACCAAGCTCAGCTAGGGCAGGGTCAAGAAGCGGTTGCACGAACAGCATCTGCTACTGGAGGTTTAAGAGGGGGAGGAACAGCTTCAGACCTTGCAAACTTTAGTAACCAAGCGCTAATGAATTCATATAATCAGCAGCTCTCAGGTATACAAGGATTGGCTGGGCTTCCATCTCAAGCGGGGCAGATATCGCAACAGACCGGGCAGATAGGCCAGACAATTGCTCAAGGCTTAACTGGTGCCGCTCAAGCTCAATCACAAGCTACTGGAAACCTTATTGGGCTAGGAGGGACTCTTGGAGCTGCTATGCTATCTGATGTAAGGCTTAAGACTAATATCAAGTATGATAAGCCTACCTCTCATCCTGATATCCATTTGTATAACTGGGACTGGGTTGAAGCTTCAGGTAAAGAAGGGTCGGAAGATGGCTTCCTTGCTCAAGAAGTCGAGAAGGTTTGGCCTGAGCTGGTTATTGAAGGTGATGATGGGTACAAGCGTATTCTTAAAGATCAAATTGAATCTAAACTTAAAGAACTGGAGGCTTTGTAATGGCTAATCCTTATTATGTTGCACCTCCTAGCCTTCAGGGTTTGGGGCAGATTGGCGCGGCTTACTTCCAGAATCAAGAGCAAGAAGAAGCTAAAGCAGCTCAGGCAGCAAAACAACAAGAAGCCGCTGGTATCTTAGAGCGTGGCGACATGCAAGAAATATCAAACTTCATGATTAATAACCCTGAAATGGCTCAAGGCGTTAAGCAATCTTTTGGCTTTATGAATGAGCAGACAGAAAAGAATGCGGTTGATACTGCTATGGGTATGCTGAGCGGTGGTGATTCTGATTCTGCACTAAGAGATAGAGCAGCAATGATATCTCAACAAGGTGGTGATCCATCGGATACTTTAGCTTTGCTTGATGTTCCAGAAGATGAACGCCAAAAAGTGGCACAGTTCACACTTGCTAGCTTTGGTAGCCCTGCCCAGATTAAAGCGGTATCTGATTTGACGGGAGGCGGAACAAGTGAAACTAAGGTAGGCGCTCAAGAAATACTTGAAGACGGAACAGTAATACAATCAACCCCTACAGGCACAAAGGTTTATACGCCACAAGGTGATCTGGTTACTGGCCAAGCTGCTGCTGATGCTATTAGAGAAGGCAGGGCTGAGAAAGTATCTAATCTAAGAAAGGCAGCAGGTGAGAAGAAGCTTGCAACCTTAGAGGCTCAGAATGAATTGCAGGGTGAAGTTGAGGCGGGTGTGATTAGCCAGAAAGAAGCGGCCAATGCATCAATAAAAGCATTTGACAAGATTGAAGCCATTAATGACAAGATAGGGCTTTATGATGAGGGTATTGCGCTTATAGATTCAGGTGCAGGAACTGGTAAAATTGAAGGCATGTTCCCAAGCTTCAAAGCCAACACTATCAAGCTTAATAACTTAGCTAATAGATTGGGGCTTGATGTTGTAGCTAATACCACATTCGGCGCTCTATCGGCTGGTGAATTAGATATGGCAATGAAGACAGCGATGCCTACAGGTCTAGATGAGCAAGACCTAAAAGAGTGGCTAATGGAAAAGAAAGACGCTCAAGAAAGACTGGCTGATTACTTGGAGTCTGCTGCTATCTATCTTGGCACTCCTGGTAATACTAAAGTTGGCTGGCTTAAAAAGAAAAAGCTTGAGAAGAGACAGAAGGCTAATCAGCCACAACAAAATCAAGCCCCGCAAAGTGCAGTTGATTATCTAATGGCTAACCCACAAGCGGCTGACCAGTTCAAAGCTAAATTTGGTTACTTACCAGAGGGCATGTAATGGCTAATATATTTGACCAATTCGATGAGCCTACTGAGCAATCTGCACCTCAAGCTGGGAATATATTTGACCAGTTTGATGAGCAGCCGCAAGCAGCTAGCCTAACTCAAGAGCAGTTTGAAGCTAGAAGTGGGGATGTGCCGGACATTTACGGCGAGACAATCCCTGCTCAACCAGTGCAAGACGAATCAACATTCGGAGAAAAGGCTTTAGGTGCTGGAGAGGCTGCATTGACGGCTGCAACTGGTGCTACAGGCGGCACTGCTGGACTTGTGGCTGGTACTTTCGCTGGAATAATAGACGAGCTAAGGTCTGGAGAATTCGGGTCTAATGAAGCGGCTAATAGGATAGAGCAAAAGGCTGCTGATTTAATGCAGGCTCTAACTTATGCGCCTAAGACTGAGAAGGGTCAAGAGTATGTAGGTGATATTGGTGAGGCTGGTGCGGCCCTAGCTCCTTTAGCAGGATTAAGCGGCCCACTTATGCAGGCTGGCCAATTAGGAAAGGCAGCACGCCCACAAATAGCGCAAGCAGGTCAGACAGCAACTAAGGCGGCTAAACCAGTAGCGGAAGCTGCCAAAGGCGTGTTTGATTATCAAAGCCCTACCAAGCAGAGAATAGGAAAGCTTTTAGAGCAGAATGTTCCTGATATAGAAACAGCTAGATATAAGCTTAAAACCCCTAAGACTGATGTAGAAATTCGAGGTGTTGAGGGTAATCTTCTTGATGCTCCAAAACCAGAAGTAGGGGCTGCAACTGGTAAATTCCAGAAAGCACTAGAGCAAGGCGCGCCTAAGATAGTTAAAGACAAGGCGGCTATTGAATCCATTAAGCAAGGATTTGATGAAGGTGTTATTGCTGCTGTTAAGGCCGGATCGAAAGAGGATAAGTCTAAGATGGCTAGAATGGTTAACATTATGGAACAGGGCAAGAAGAACAAAGCCTTCGCCATTAAAAACCGTCCTAGTGATGTAGCTGGCGAGTCATTGATGCAGCGAGTTAAATCTATTCGTGATGTCAATAAAAAGGCAGGCTCCCAGCTTGGGCAAGTAGCAGAGAAGCTAAAAGGCCAAAAGGTTGATAGCACACCAGCGGTTAATAACTTTGTTAATCAATTAGATGAGATGGGAATAAAAATAGGTGATGATTTAAAGCCTGTCTTTGCAGGCTCTGATATTGAGGGTGTAGTTGGTGCTGAGAATGTAGTTAAGAATATTGTAAGGAGAATGACTAACACAAAGACTCCAGACGGTTACGATATCCACAGGCTTAAGAAGTACATTGACGAGCAGGTTACATACGGAAAGACAACAGAAGGTCTTACTGGTAAAACTGAATCAGTGCTTAAAAATCTTAGAAGAAACCTTGATAATATTTTAGATGAGAAATTCCCTGAATATGACAATGTTAATACCACTTATAAAGACACGATTACAGCACTAGACGCAATACAAGATGTTGCGGGCCGTAAGATGGACTTATCAGGCGGAAGTGCAGACAAGGCAACCGGAACACTATTAAGAAGATTGATGAGCAATGCTCAATCTAGAGTTAGATTGCTTGATTCAATAGATGAGATTGAAGGTGTAGCTGGAAAGTATGGTGCTAAGTTCAATGATGATCTTTTATCTCAGACTCTGTTTGTTGATGAGCTTGATAGAATGTTTGGGCCTGTTGCTAGAACATCTCTACAAGGCCAAGTAGGTCAAGCTGTAGAGGGTGCAGGAAGAGCTGCAACCTCACCAACTGGAGTTGTAGACATAGCTATCAAAGGCGCTGGAAAGCTAGGTGATAAGCTTCAGAATATAAATGAAGCTGGCGCATTTAAATCAATTAAAGAATTATTGAAAAACCAATAAGCCCAATTAAACACCATAAACTAAAATCAAAAGGTGATTAAAAATGTCATTAAACTATGTAAGCAACCCTTATGCTTATTATAACGCTAGAAACAAAGGCAGACCTATATTCAATGGTAAGATATTTGTTGGTGAGCCCGACCTAGACCCTACTATTGTGGCTAATCAAAAGCCTTTGACCGCTAAACAGGAGGATGGAACGCAAGTATCCATAGCTCAGCCTGTGTCTACTAATTCTGGCGGCTATGCTGTTGATGCTAGCGGTAATGTCGTTGTTCTATTGGTTGAGGGTAACTATTCAATTCGAGTTAATGACGCCCAAGGCGCTCTAGCTTTAGAACAGTCTAATGTTAATAATGGGGTTCCCATAACATCCTCCGATAATCCTGTTTTATATCGGGATACTATAAGCACTATGATAGCCGACACAGGGTTAGAAATAGGACAACTTGTAATTACAAAAGGCGGGTCGTCACCTGGCGATGGGGGGGCATCTACATACCTTATAGCAGCTAATCAATCTGTAGATGGCATAGGTGATTTTAATCTTGATAATGGAAATGTTGCGCTCCTTCAATCTCATATATCAGTACAGACAAGTACAGGGACGAGCGAGGCGGCATTAGGATGCGTAATAGGAGATGCAACCTACTCCCCGTCTGTGATAGGCGAGGGTTCAGTTCTTATAGGAGGGTATGAGGAGGCAAACAAAAACAGGCTACCCGGTACAACAGAACTCAGAGCAATTATAGCAGGGTATGATTGTGAGATAGCAGAAAGAGGCGTATCAGATGACGGCGGCTTAGCATGTGTTATTGTTGGCTCGCATCATTCTGAAATACAAGGCGATGCGACACACGGCCTTATTGCAGGAGGCAGTAATCTAGCAATGACCGATGGTGATTATGGGGTAATGATTGGCGGCACAGGTAATGAAGTCAGGAATAACAACGGACGACCCACGCATTCTGCGATTATCGGAGGGTTTGGGAATGTAGTTGACTCGCCAAATGCAGCTATCGTAGGAGGGATAACAAGTACAGTGGCAGGGGAGTTTTCCGCTGTTCTTGTTGGTCAGAATAGCCAGGCGGCTGGTAATTTTGTCATAGTAATGGGCTCAGAGAATCAGTCTCTAGCTGGGACGCTAGCTAATGGCAGTAAGAATACCATTAGCGGCGGAAGGACTAATCTAATCGATAGTATTACCAACCCTGTTGGAAATGTTATTGCAGGCGGTGAAAACCATAGTGTATATGGATTATATTGCTCAGTAGGTGGTGGAATAGGTGCAAAAATAGGTGATGCAGCGGTAAACTCATCTTATGGAACTATCCCCGGAGGATTAAATAACACAGTAACAGCCGAAACAGCAGGATCAGTTCTTGGCGGAAGACTTAACCAGTCAGCGGCAGATTACAGCACAGTAACTGGTGGAAGAGAGAATGTTGCATCTGGCATCTATTCAGAGGCTAAAGGTTATCAAGCCGATGCTAGACTAGACGCTTTTGATACGATGGCGCATGGGTTCATAGCAACAGTAGGCGATGCTCAAACCTCAAGAGGTACAAGAAAAGCTCAAACAACAGACGGAACAGCTACGCCTACCCCGTCCTTGGTGATGCAGGATAACTCAACTTGGCGCTTTGAATGTGTAGTTGTAGCTCACAAAGTAGGGGGGACGCCTGCAAGTGCTTCATTTAAAATAGTTGGCCTAGTTCGTAGAGATGTAGGGGTTGGGACAGTTGCTTTTGTTGGTGTTCCAACTGTTACAAATGAGTTTGCAGATGCTACAGCAGCAACTTGGACAGCTACCGTTATAACCAATATATCAGCAGGAGCAATAAGAGCCGAGTTGACGGGTGAGGCGGGTAAAACTATTAATTGGGAGACTTACTGGACACTAGTCGAGACTGTAGGGTAGATGAAGCTAACCATATACAGAGACAATAGCGGCACTAGCTCAACCCTAGGCCGCTTATGCATTGGAGAGGGCTTATAAAGGCCTTTGGCTTCCATGATTATAATGGTAGCCATGCCTTATCTCCGCAGACTTTCTTGAACATATAGCTTCAAACTTATCCGCAAACCTGCCTAATGTTAACTTCTTATTGCGGTGGTTAATGTAGGCAACCCATTTTGAGGACTTAATATCCCAGCTAATACCAATAACGCCGGATTTATTTGTTTTAGGTAGCCTTCTATTTCTGCTATTTATCGAGGGGTCTGCCGCTCTTAAGTTCTCATATTTATTATTAAGTCCATTTCCATCAATATGATCTATTTGACTAGGGATTGACTCATTAAAATATAGCCAGATAAGCCTATGCTCCAAATACCCCTTAGAGTCTATTTTTATCCTTTTGTAGCTTTTCCCTGATTCCCCTATCTGAATTTTACCAGCTTGGCTTCCTGATTTTATGGAGTTAGATTTTTTAATTATCCAAAAAAGACTTCCTGCATTTGGGTTGTATTTTAATATTGATTTTAAGTATTCTTGATTCATTGGCACCACCAATTTAACCGGAAGGATTGAGCGGAGGCTAGACGGTTAACCTAGTGTTCGGGAGCAACCCCTATCCGCATATGATATTATACAGAAAAATAAACTTAAGGCATAAATAATGGGTGATATCAGTAAGAACTTCGACAGGTCGGAATTTGCTTGCTCGTGTGGCTGTAACTTTAATACTGTAGACGCAAAGCTAATAGAAATGGTTCAGGCTGCTAGAGAGCGATTTGGCCCTATTAGAATAAACTCTGCATGTAGATGTGAAACTCATAACAGGAAAGTAGGTGGCGCTGAGAATAGCCAGCATAAGCTTGGTAGAGCTGCTGATATAGTTCCGTTAACTCAAGCTGTAACGATTGATAGGTTGTTTAAGTTCTTTGATGAAAACTACTCAGAGAGCGGATTAGGGGCTTACAATACATTCCTACATGTTGATAGCCGTGGCTATAAGGCGAGATGGTAATGAGTCTATTAGACACGCTATTCGGTTCGAGCAAAGTAATCGAGAAAGGTACTGACATGCTAGATAATGCATTCTATACCGATCAAGAGAAGGCTGCTGGGCATATAAAGCTGTTAGGTGCCTATGAGCCGTTTAAGTTATCGCAAAGGCTTCTAGCGCTTTCTATCGTGCCTATGTGGGCTTTGTGTCACTTCATATGCTTCGGTATTTGGCTGGTTAATCCTGAATACAATCTAGATGCAGCCCTATTAATCCTGAATGGAAAAATAGGGATAGCTTCTAGCATTATTGTAGGATTTTACTTTGGTGGCGGTATGCTTAACTCGCTCAGGAAATAACACTTTGATAGAGGGACGCAAGCGCCCTTTATCGTTATGTTATTTTTTCACGCACTTATAGTCTCTTTTAAATTTCGTTCCGTATGTAAGGTGCATAAAAGATTTACCCGCAAATTGGCAGCTTTCAAAACTACTAAATTCTTGCGTGTAAACAGTCAGATTTATAACGGTCATTAATATATAGCTAGTCATCGTTTTCCCCTCTATCCGCCAAACACAACCTTCCAGCTATGTGCATTGATTGCGTTAAACAGTCTGGAACCAGTCCGAATAAGCTATCAACCCAAGATAGACCGTCCCACTTAAAAACATACTCTTTGCCATTATTGCCTATTAGCAAATAAAAACAGCCTTTCTCTATTTCCACTTCATTCTCCAAAAAATAACAAATAATTGAATTAGAGCCTCGCAAGGCTCGACCAAATTAATAACTGGGTTATGCCTACTCTTTCCACTCACAATAAACTTTAACCTCATCGCGCATTTCCGCTAAATCTCTAAAAGTTTCAACTGCATCTATTGATAGCCTTTCAACTTCCTTTTTCACCTCTTCCTCTGCTTTTTCTTTAAACTCAACAACCATGCGATTAACTATATTATTAGTCACATTTTCTTTTAGTGTAGCCAGCAACGATTCTTCCGTTATCTTTGCTATATTGTACTCATCTAATATTGCCATATTTATCTCTCCAATATACTTATAGTGCGCAGCATAACTAAGGGTTATGCCTTAGATATTCTCTTCAAAGCATTATTTAAACTATTCTCAGAAATGGTAATAGCAGCCTTTAACAGCTCTTTATCCATCTCTAAGTCTTTGATTCTATCTTCTAACTCTTGCCTGTTAGCCTTTTCAATCTTAGCAGACTGCTCTAATTGATTAACAATCCTGATAACCTGCTCAGGTGTGACATTCCCTTGATTATAAACAAACTGCCCTTTAGGGGCGGCTGAGTCCTTTCTATACCGTAACGTCAACGTGCTCACCTATGTACTTTTCTTGCGAATCCTTAATCCAGTCAAGCCTTTTAGATAAATCCATATCATCTAGCTTTGAACTATAAGTAATGCCTAGCTTAGATACTCGCTCACATTCTGCAAGTACCTTAGAAGATAGCTCAGGGTCAGGATTCATTATGGTGGTTCGCTTATCGCTTAAGCCTAAACCCCAAATATCACCTAGCTCTAACTCACCTATAACCTGCACTTTGCCAAGTCCATCTAGCTCTATAATCATTCCTGATTTCATTTTTTGCTCTCTCTCGGATTTACTGTTTCTAGTCTTCTTTCGCCTAAGTGTCTAGTTACAAGTATATTTTTATTGCCAGCATCTAGAAGGTAAAAGGTCTTATGCTCGGTATCTGCTAAATATTGAGCCTCTTCAATTGCTCCTAAGATATCAGTGAATATCATGGCAAACATACTCCGCAATATTATTCCTTAATGCTGACAGCGCCCCAGCACATGTACGGCCTATTCCACAGAAGTGCTTTTGATTTACTTTACTTAAAGCTATCCATTTACCGTTAATCTTCTTTATGCTCATCTTCATCTCTCCAGGTGAATAGCCACTATTACACGTTAATAGCATTGAAACAGTGGCAAGAACTACCAACATTTAAGGGTGTTGGTAGAATATGCTAGTTATGGGTTAATTAACTTAAAGCGCTTAGATACTTGTGGATGCGTTACATTGGTTGGTGTAACCCGTGTAGACTCTTTGGTTATGCGGTCAAACAACCGGGTGACATCGCCCTTATACCACACGACATAGGTGCCCCCATTTGCGTTCTCATGGGTGTTTCTTACTTGACCAGCAGGTCTAGGACCGTATTCACCTCGTAAAATCTCATCTACTGCCCAGCCTGGTATGCCATATTTACTATTAACCCGGTGCTTAGCTGCTGTTATACCTTCAGCATTGGCCGGGCACTCCATTAATATATTATTGTTCTGCCCCTTCTTAACCTCTTGAATCTCATCTTCTAGCCGGGCAACAGTTAAAGCGTGCTCATTCTGCTTTCTTTCAATCTCAACTAACCCGGTAGCCATGCCCGCAATTATCTCTAACTGGCTTAGTGGTTTAGCTGCTTGTGCCTCTAACTCCTGCCATCTATCCACAATGACTGCTGTGAATTCAGGCGAAAGCCTAGCAACTAACACAAGTGAGTCACGTTTATTAAAGTGAAATTCTTGGTATGCGTTCCCTTTGTGATGGAAAACAGACTCCGCCAATGGCGAGGTTAAAATTCGATCAGCTTCAAGCCTCCTAGCGGACTTCCTTACTGCATCGTGGCGGCTGCCAGTTAATTCAGCAATCTCTCGACTACTCATGGTTTTAATATTTGATTGGATTAGATTCATATAGTGCTCTTAGGGTTTGGGCGCTGGGCTTATAGTTGCAGTCGGACGGGTAACCTAAGAAAACCCCTACAACATGCCAGCATAACTTTTATCAGTGTCCGACTACCGATAGCCAAAGCATAGCAAACCTACAGCTAATTACTTATCTAAATATCCGATAGATAACCGCTAAACCTATCTAATAATTAAATACTTATAATCATACAGAAGTGTTGCACTCATAACTCAGTAGTGTATTATTACTACATCGAAACAAAACACACAAAAGGGCAGCAAAATGAAAAACTTAAACGAAATATTAAACATGTTAAATAACAAAATGGACTTCTTTATGATAAAGGCTTGCCTGGAGTCAATTGGATTTCAATGTAAAAGCATGTCAGCTAGAGGCTTAAAAATTGAGATTGAGACTCTTATTGCTCATGCAGAGCTAGAAGAAGAAGCACTAACAATAACTGCTTTTTAAGGCGGTTATTATGATTTATACAGAGTCCGAAATAGACGAGATTGTACTAAAAATAAAAGGGACATGGGTAAAGCGTAAAAATATGCGAAATAAACTAGAGAGAGAATCAAATAGTGATGTAATGGAAGAGATCGAGATATGCAAAGCTAAGATCAGGGATTTGCGTGCAATGGGCGCTAAAGAGCAGAGTTTACGCCACTGGTACGCAGAGATGACGAGATACGAATTAATGCTTTTGGGTAAATAGATATGACTAAAAGATATTGCGCATGGGGTGTGGATAGTTCATTTAGATTCAAATGGATGGCCGCTTTAGCTGGCTGGAATTTCAATAGGAAATTAAAATCAAAGGGGGAAGGCAATGAGCAGAGATGATACATACTCACTTATGGAAAAGAGCGAAAAATTCAAAACGCCACAAGAATTATTTATTAGATTAAACAATAGAGAGCCACATGTTGGTGATTTTTTGAGCTGCTATGTTCATTGTGGGATTACTGGAAAGAGCTTTTTAACTACATTAGACGCGGTGAAGAAATGGAAATAACACTATATAAAAGAAATAAAGTTAGCTTTAAATTTGTACAGTATGGCCTAGCATTGCCGTTTTTTAGGTTAGAAGTACCTAATATATCATTCTGCTACGGCAACCCATTAACATGTATAAAGAAAGCCCTCGATAAACTAGAAAAACATGAGATAGAAAACTTAAATGAAACAGGCTTCTGGATGAATGAGAAAGAGCTTTTAAATTTAAAAAATTCAGTAAGAGAGACAATTAAAAGTTTTTTGGCGGCAGAAGCACCACTTCTTCGGGATTTCAATAATGAAGAGGAAGAAGTTATCTATCACTGCGAGAACGCGATAAAGATGGATAGGGAGCGATTACATAAAAAAGCTAGAGAATTATGGCAATGACACTCAAACAACACATAGAAACCCACTACAAAGGCAATGCCGCAGCTTTTGCGCGTGATATTGGCCAAAGCCATACACAAGTGACAAGATGGCTTAAATACGGCTGCATCTGGCTTGACGGTCAGGTCTGGAAGCAGCAATCAAAACTTAGCCAGCAATAGCGGCACTAGGAGAGAGCAAGTGACACCATACACGCAAAAGCTAATAAGCCTAGGTAAGGCATACCCTAGAATGTCAGTAACAAACCTAGGCGTTCTGTTAGTCCTTTACGACCTAGGCAGAGCAACAGCTAATGAACTGGCTAAAATAACCAATAGTAAGCCTGTGATAGTTCGAGACCAGCTAGCCAGGTTTGAAGAGCGCGGGTTAACTGAAATAACCAGTACTGAAGGTAAGCGTGCACATCTATTAACATGTGACGCTAGAGCGATAATAAAAGGGGTTCTGCAATGAAAATGAGTGATGTGTTTGAAATGAATAGGGATATTGATATAGATGACTTTGAGCTATTTAATCTTGATGAAATGGCAGCAGCAGCCCATGCAATCAACTCACACGACAAGCTAGAAGCTGACAAGGTAGCGCTGGTTGAGGCTTTGGAGCTTGCTGAGTCGGCGATTAATATCTATGCAATTGATCTAGGTATTCCTGATGACACAGTGGGCAGGAATAAAATTAGAGAAGCACTAAAACAAGCCAAGGGGGATTTATGAGTATTAAAATATTACCTGACTGCATGATGCCAGACGGCGCAACCCCATGCAGAGGTTATCTAGAGCTTCAAACTGAAAACCAAGTACTACACGCCGAGCTAGAAGCTATGAGGGATAGATTAGGGAGCTTGGGCAGCCACAACCTTAAGCAAGGTATGATGCTCGCACAAATGGGTGTAGAGCCTGAAGGTTTAGCAAAGGTTAGTATTAATAAGATCAAGGCTGATGCGATACGGGGTTTAATAAGTGACATGCAGCCCTATCTGTTAGAGGAGGATGATGGCACGTTAATACTGCTTTATGAGAATCTACTAGAGCACGCCAACCAAGTGGAGAAAGGACAATGAATAAGCAAGACATTAAGCAGTGGTTAGATGATTACGGCAGTATAGATAGAGATTTAGCAACTCACATGCACGCATGCTTCAATGATCTACAGGGATGGGTGAGTGTTGATACAGACCCTAAAGAAAATTGCTCGTATATTGTAAACACCTTGGAGGACGGAGTTATTGAGCTTGAATTCTATAAGTGCCCAGAATATGGCAATTCAGATTGGTCTTGCCCAGTTACAAAAGATGAGGTTGGGGCCACAGTAACCCACTGGCGCCCAATGCCGCTACTACCAAGCGAGGGCGAATAGATGAAATTCATAGTAAGCTTATTTATCGCTAAACTGCCTGTCTTAGCTTGCATATGTATAGCCGGATTATTGGCCTTTAAGTCATTACATGGTTGGGGGTGGTTCTTATTTTTAGCGTGCTTGGTTGGGAGTAATTTAACTGTAAATGATGACAAGGTTGAAGGCGATGACACATAAAGAGATAGGCTGGGACGACATAGAACAATGCACACACTGTACAAGAGCGTTTGACGTGTCAGAGTTGGAGCAAGACCTACTAGGCGATTACACATGCTTAGAGTGTAAAGAAGCTAAAGAAATGATGGAGAGTGAAGAGTGAAATGGCTTAGAGAATTATTGTGCCGCCATAGCTGGTGTCAAGCAGGCACTCAAGGTACTGAAACAGAATATATTTGTAGAAAATGCTATAAGCATGAAAAAAGAAAGCTCGTAGACTTATATTAACCAACCGCCCCACTAGGGGCGTAAAGGAGAGAGATAGATGATTACAAGACATTACTTTTATAGCTTTAAGTGGAATCATATAGACGGTAATAATAGCTATTCATATGATACAGGGACTGCAGCCTATAAAAGCTGGCTCCCAAAAAGTGAGTATGTTTTCCATGAGATTAAATCTAGGTTTGTAAATAAAATACAGCCTAAATTTAAAGGCGGTTCTTTTGAGGCTATTTCCTTTAATAGAGTTTAAATACTAGGCCTAATATCTAACATATAACCCCCTTAGCCGCTTAACTGCGGTTTTTTGTGTCTGAAATAAGCGCCAATTATACCATATAGGCTTTTAATTGGTATTGAGGCTAAATAAGTGATTGCAATGTTAATACATATCAATATAATAGATTCGACATTAACAGTAGGAGAAAGTAATGACAGATAAGAAGCCAGAGAAGAAGATCACAACAATTCGACTAGGTGTTGATTTGCTTGGAAAGCTCAAGAAACAAGCTCAAGAAGAAGGTCGAAGTTTGAATAACTTGATTGAGCGAAAACTAACACAGGCATAAAAAAACCCTGCTGCAAACAGGGCTTAGTAAATCACACAATAACCAGAGTATATCATGCACTATTACAAGTTCAATATTGGGGATTATGCTAGTCACACACAGCATTTAGACCCCATTGAAGATATAGCTTATCGGCGGATGCTTGACTGGGTTTATCTTCATGAATCCCCTCTACCTGACTCACCAGAACAGATTGGCAGATTAATAAGAATGCGAACGCATAGCGAATGCATTGCGGTCGTATTGCGAGAGTTCTTTGTGCTTACTGATCATGGTTGGATGCAAGAAAAGGCAGATTCTGAAATACAGGCTTATAACGAGAAGAGCACTAAGGCAAAAGCAAGCGCAGCGGCTAGATGGGCTAAGAAGCCTATTAATGTGGATGCGAACGCATTACGACCGGATAGCGAACGCAATGCTAACCAAGAACCATTAAACACTAACCATAAACCAGTAACCATTAACCAAAAAGAATCCGTAGATTTTACTCCATTATGCTTTTCAGATGAGCAGCTAAAAGAAATGAAGCGAATCAGAAAGCAAAACAAAGGAGGCCCAATTACACAGAGAGTCATTAGTGGGCTAGCAAAAGAGTTTGAGAAAGCGGCTCAATTTGGAATGGGGCCGGAAGAGATATTAACCGAATGGGAGACTAGGAGCTGGAAATCATTCAAGGCCGACTGGTGTAAGCCTA
>Ga0209344_10001135_pt1 | contig 36919 bp, 31 predicted proteins | sample Cruoilmetagenom6_FD_187293 | JGI IMG/M metagenome (GOLD analysis project Ga0209344, IMG submission 187293) | Oil polluted marine microbial communities from Coal Oil Point, Santa Barbara, California, USA - Santa Barbara Oil Seep Sample 6 (SPAdes)... | ecosystem: Environmental > Aquatic > Marine...
TGTCATAGCGCTGCGATGATGTTGCATATCCCTTTGTGCGGGAATCGAGGTACGAGATGTAGCACATAGGGTCGACGTAGGAGAATGCAACATCATCGGTCTTGTGTATGGTTAGTTGCGTGTTTCAGCAACTAAATTAGTAAACAAAAACGAACGCGAGAAAATTCCGAAGGAATTTTCCAAATAAGCAACGACCAAAGCAATTAATTATACACGGTGTTGTAGTGCGTTTTTATTTTCCAATTCCGCTGTTATTTATATGTTCCAATAAAGCGTTTTCCAACTTGTCTGATACTTCCCAAAATTTATTATCCATTTCCTCAATGTAATCTTCAAATTCGTCTTCATCATACTTGTCAAATTCCTCTTGTCGAGCGTCTGGTCCTTCGGGAATACCATTTGGTAAAAAGGTTTTATTAAATTCACGTAATTGATTCGCTATCGAATTAAAATTCAGATATTCTAAATCCGCAATTGTATTTGCGTTTTTGTCCGCACCATAATTCATATAATGGTCCCATAATCCACCAGTTGTCAAAGGTTCAATGTTAAACCAAACTCGTTGTTCACGAGTCAATTTTTCATAATTGGCAAATCCAATTTCAACTATTTTTTCCCACGCATCTTGGGCTTCGTCTCTTGTCATATTTTCGGTTTCTCAAATGCACTACAACACATAAATATGTGCAATAGGTGATATAAATAAGAAAGATACAATAATCTTTGAAATCCAATACCCATGGGCGTTTAAAAATTATTCGGTAATTGAGCAGAAAATATATCATTGTTGTATTTTTAGTTTTGATATATTTTTTGCTCAATTGTATAAAACACTAATTGCACTATGAAACTTGATAATTATACCTTTATTCCAAGCGAACATAATGATAAGAAAGTTATTTTAATTTCATTTGAATTTAACGATGATTATAAAAAGAAGCTGAAAAATAAATATCCGTCAGTAAAGTGGAGCCAAACTAAAAAAGCTTGGTATTTACCTGATTTTCCTGTAATACGAAAACAATTGGGTATTTCGCCTAACATAGATATAACTAAAAAGTTAAAAGAGCTATCTCTTAAAAACCAAGAGGCATATATGCTAATGTATGATCAACTTCAACTTAAGGGTTACAGTGCCAATACTAAAAGAGTTTATTTAGCAGAGTTTCATCACCTACTAAAACTGTTAAAAGCACATTCAATTGACCAGCTTGATAAGGTAAGGTTAAAAGATTATTTTTTGTATTGTATTGAAAAAGAAGGTATGAGCGAGCGAAAATTAAATGGTAAAATAAATTCGATCAAGTTTTATTTTGAACAAGTTTTGCATAGACCTAGAATGTTTTTTGATATACCTAGACCAAAAAAGCCATTGGTTCTTCCTAAAATGCTAAGTAAAGAGCAAGTGAAAAAAATATTTGAAGCGACCAAAAACTTAAAGCATTTAGTTGCGCTCAAATTATGTTATGGTGCAGGTTTAAGAGTTTCAGAAGTCGTTAATATAAAAATTAATGATTTAGATAGTTCTAGAATGGTAATTCACATAGTGGGTGCTAAAGGAAAAAAAGATCGTTATGTACCATTGCCTGAAAAATTGCTTCCACTTTTAAGAGATTATTTTAAGAAATATAGACCTAAAGATTATTTGTTTGAGGGAAAATATGGGGGAGCTTATTCGAAGAGTTCTGTGCAACAAGTATTTAAAAGAGCTATGAGAATTGCAGGTATTAGAAAGAAAATAGGAATTCATGGTCTTCGGCATAGTTATGCAACACATTTGTTAGAATCTGGTGCAGACATGCGTTTTATACAAGAACTGTTAGGTCATAATTCAATCAAAACAACCCAGATATATACTAAAGTGACACCACAAAGCTTGTCGAATATTAAAAGTCCTTTAGATAGCTTGTAATTGCTGTTATACAAAAAGAAGGATATTCAACAGAGCTATCTTTCTTAATTATATTTTAGTAAGCAGCAGTTTTACGCTCTTGAGGTCAGTGACTTAAAGAATACAAATGCGAAGCCTAAGAATAACATAAAATGGAATGGAAATAAACCAAAATCATTTAATGGGATCGCGCTGTACATACCGAACATGAAATAGATCATTAAGACAAATTCCAGTATCATATTGGGCGATAATTTTTTAGCAAGGTATTTGTTGCCCTTCCAGCTTTGTTTTAAGGTGCTGATATTGAACTTTGGGGTACGTACAAACTCACTTCGTTTGCCCATGTGGCCTTCTAGTACTGCAATAGTGTTGTGTAGAGAGAACCCCAAGGCTACAGAAAAGAAAGTGAAGAATATGCGAATATAGCCTACAAAGTTATCAAAACCGCTGCCTTGTATGCTCTTATAGGTAAACCAATAGCATACGAATAAGATTATTGTACTTACGGTAAACAAACTTAATAGCGAAAATACCCAGTCTAAATGACCATAGGTGTTCTTGATATAAAGTGATGGTATACTCAATAGCGCAACCAGGAATACACATAAGAACATTGAACTGTTCAATAGGTGCATAACACCGTGAAACTTCGTTTTGAAAGGTATGTTCTTTGCTGTAACAACGCTCCAAACCGTTTTTTTGAAGTTCTCTGCACCACCTTTGTTCCAACGAAATTGTTGAGAACGAGCGGCACTGATCACTACCGGAAGCTCAGCAGGCGTTTCTACGTCTTCTAAATATTTAAATTTCCAGTTCTTTAACTGTGCACGGTAGCTAAGATCTAGATCTTCGGTCAAAGTATCGCCTTCCCAGTTGCCGGCATCAAGAATACATTCTTTGCGCCAAATACCAGCTGTACCGTTGAAATTTATGAAATGTCCTTTGCTGTTACGCCCTACTTGCTCTAAGGTAAAGTGAGCATCTAAAGCGAAAGCCTGTATTTTTGTTAAGGTAGAGTAGTCGCGGTTCAAATGACCCCAACGGGTCTGTACCACACCGATCTCTTCATTCTTAAAATAGATGACCGTTTTTTTCAACCAATCTGCGGCAGGTAAAAAATCGGCATCGAAAATAGCGATGAATTCGCCTTTGGCGATTTTTAAACCTTCTTTTAAAGCGCCTGCCTTAAAACCGGTTCTATCGGTTCTTGTTATGTGTTGAATATCTAAACCTGTCTTTTGTAGTTTGGCAACACTAGCAGCGGTTGCGATGACGGTATTGTCGGTAGAATCATCTAATACCTGTATTTCTAGTTTACTTTTCGGGTATTCTATTTTGGCAATATTCTCTAAAAGTCTATCCATTACATACTCTTCGTTGAATACCGGAAGTTGTATGGTAACGAATGGAATTTCTTTTGGATCCAGTAGATTAAACTTAGGTGCAGTTTGGTTTTGTCGCTTTTGTGATAAATAGTTGATCAACAAATTTAGCTGTGCCAAGCTATAAAAGAAAATCAATAGTAGCGAAATACTATAAATTACGATAATAAGATATGCTAATGCTAATGCCATATTATTTTATACTGTATTTGAAGATCCACCCCAATATTTTTATGCCAGCAAATATACTACCTTTTACGGTTCCTGATACTTTTGAGATTCCAATTCTTCGTTTGTAACGTACTGGTACTTCGGTATATGACATTTTCTTCTTAAGAATTTTTAGTTGCATTTCAACCGTCCATCCATAAGTTTTATCTTCCATGTTCAATTCTTTGAGCTTTTCGTATTTAATTGCCCTAAAAGGACCTAAATCCGTAAATTTTGCACCAAAAAACAATCGCATTAAAAATGTCGCCAACCAGTTGCCAAAAACCTGTTGTGGTGTCATTGATCCTTCTTCTCGCAAACTTTTTTTTCTGGCTCCGACTACAAAATCGATGTCATTTTCCAAAATAGGAGCAACTACCTTATCCAGTTCCGCAGGATAATCAGAATAATCTCCATCGATAAATACGATGATATCAGGTTGTTTGGATTTTGATGCCACATAATCCAATCCGTGAAGACAGGCATACCCATAGCCTTTTTTAGCTTCATTAAGGATCGTGGCTCCTGCAGCTTTGGCATTTTTTACGGTATCATCTGTAGAATTGTTGTTCACAACGATTACCTCAGATACTGTTTTCGGTATTTCGTTGATAACATGGGCAATGGAATCTGCTTCGTTAAAAGCGGGTATTACTACGTTAATGTCTGTCATTATTTTAAATCTGATATACTATTTTCATGAATAAAAACGCCGAAAGATATCCATTCCTTGAACCTTTTTCCTTTGCAGATATCAATTTTGCATCTTTGTACTTTAGGCAATACCCATCTTCAATACCTTTTGTTAATTGACGTTTGTGGTTTTTACGTCTTTTTTTATCATAAAATAACCACCAACCTATCTCTGCATCTTCTTCTAACTTTCTTTGGTTCTATGCGATTTTCATCATAAAAAACCAATATTTCTCACTTTTGCCATAAGTATAAAAACCTTGTTTAGATTTATGTTCGTTCGGGTGATAAAAAGTCCAGTAATCTGTTTTTGTATTATAACGCATCCATCCTTCACTTTCTAATGTGCAGTTTTCGTAATAGGTGCGCTCGTATCGTTTGTACAGGGCTGATAAATGCTAACAATACTAAACAAATAAGAGCGGAGTAAAATAGTTTTATTAGCTTCATTTTTTAATATTTCAAGTTAATTGAAGTATGCAGGACAAACAACTAAAAGTTCTATATTATTTAAAATTCTATAGAGTATGGGTATTCTTGTCTGGTTTTAATGCTATCTCGGTTTCTTGCGGGATTAAATTTCCTGATATGTGCTTCGATATTGTTATTTTTGTAAATAGTGCATTCTTGTTTCTTTTTAATTCAAAATCGATATTTCTTTTTGATGTCGGGAGCAAGCCTGCTATTTTATTTTGGTTTCCAAAAGCCGGAGTGATCTTTATCTTTTCAAAATCATTCTTTAGAAATGGGATGCCTACTTGATTTTTGGTTTCAATTTTAAACTCGATAAAGCGAAAGGTGCGCATTCAATTGAGAATGAACTCTTGAGCACCCTCTCCAAACTACTTCATTTGGCTTGTATTATTTGTCGATAGTGCATACTCAAGTATCTTTGAATTCTGTAGTATTAATAATTTTAGCATTTTCAGAAACACCGTTAACCATTACATAGTTCAATATAGACTGTATCTCCAAAAATTTTCTTTTTCCAAGGTTGACCACCTTAATAGCAATTACATTCTTTCATAGCTTTAAGTAATCCTTCAGGTTTCAAATTTATAGTATTGTATGTCGCTTAATTGCTAATCGTTATTATATAGAAAGTAATGATTGTCTGCAAAAATATTGATTATAAAATTAGTTTGTGAATCATCGAAATAAAACCACTGTGTATTTACCGCCATTAATATCTGGACAACTTACCCAATTGGCACTTATATTTTCTTTGCGATAGACCACTTCAGGATAATTAAGTTCCGTTTGTGCCTAAACTGATAGAGTTAATAAAACAAGAAAGATAAATAAGCGGTTCATATATGGTTTTAGTTGATGTTTGCTAGTTTTAAATGTCATGAAAGAATAGTTAAAACTATTTTTTTATGAGTTTTTCCTTAGATATAATACTACCTGTTTACACGAAAAACTTACGTATTGTTCACTAAATCCATTAAATCAACATCGTTGCCTAATAGAACCTCTTTAGAGTTAATGCGTCCTTTTTCTGGTCCGTTCTCTAATTTTAAAACTCCTCTTGGGCAAACAGCAGAACATATACCACAGCCTACACAGCTAGATCGAACGATATTCGCACCTTTTTGTGCATAGGCGCGCACATCGATGCCCATTTCACAATAGGTAGAACAGTTGCCGCAAGAAATACATTGGCCGCCATTGGTAGTAATTCTGAATTTAGAGAACATACGTTGCTGAAACCCTAATATTGCTGCCATTGGGCAACCGAATCTGCACCAAACGCGGTTTCCTAAAATCGGGTAGAACCCTGTTCCAATTACTCCGGAAAAAATACTGCCAATTAAAAAGCTATAAGTAGAGCGTAATGTTTCCGCTTTAAAAATAAATATGTTTCCGGAACCACTAAAAAAATGCATTCCTATTAATACGGCTATTATAGTAAAATAACCAATGGCACCATACTTGGCATCTTTTTCCAATTCTTCTCTTTTATAAATCATTGTCCATGCAAATACTGCGGTCAAAATAACGGCTACACCAGAAATGAACATTGTTTTTGTAAGCCAATATTTGCTGGTGTCATTGCCTAAGTATGAGTAGATAACCGCCGTAGTCATAAGTGTTACGAATACCACTACACTATGCACGACCCAACGTTCTACTTTCCAGGCAAATTTAGATTTGTCACTTAACTGTCGAAAAGAATCTCCTGCAGTTTCAGCCAAACCGCCACAACCACAAACCCAAGAGCAGTACCAACGCTTGCCATATTTGTAGGTTAAAAAAGGAGAAATAACGAAAATAGAAATGATACCGAAAAACAACATCGTTATACCTACACTACCGGAATCTATAAAACCGTTAATTCGGTATCGTTCAAAATTGTAATAATTCAATGGCCAAATATTCTTAAGGTCGTAATAGGGTAGATCCCCATTCAACCTTGCCATAATTTCTGGAATAAAAAAAGCGAAGGCCGTTTGAAAGAACATAACACTTATGGTTCTCAATTGTTCGTATTTATTATGACGATATTTCCATAAAAATTTAGCGCCAAAAGCCAAAATAGCTACGGTATATAACGTACCGTATACAAACCACTGACTGGCAGGTCTACCACTTAAAGCTTTGCTCAGTGGGTCGAAAAGAGCTATCAAGCCAGTATTATCACCATCTTTTAACAAGCCTAAATACTGTGGGTAAAAATAAAGAACAATATAAAACCCAGTTAAGGCAATACCTGCCATCCAAGCCAAAATGCCTCTACTTGACATTGATTTAAACCAAACGCCATCATTTTTTATCCCTTTATGCAAATGGGCATACGCAGCTTGTGAAAACCAGATGACACCAGCAACTATGGCAACTATGGCAACTGATAGCCATAATACACTATTTCCGAGGTTTAAATTGAATAATTGTAATATGAGAATTCCCATACCGGTCATTCCTGTTAAGACCGCTAGTTTTTGACCTGTATTTAATGCTTTAGGCGGTTCTCCCACAAGTGACATACTTTTATCGAAATTATCCATAATAGATGTTCTTTTTATGTATAAATTATTGAGTTAAGCAATACTGAAAATTCGTTTCCAGCTTTTTTTCTTAGGACTGATGTTCTTGTGGAAATCAGCATTGTATTTAGCGACAATTTCATCTTCATAGAGATTGTAGAACTCTGGGTCGAAATTGGCATCTTTTAAATAGATCATTACATGGTCAATGCTTTTATTTTCGGTTAACCATTGGTCAAATATTTCATGTCGCATGCGTATACCGAAGGTATTGATGCCTAAAAATCGATGACTGTTTTTATCGAATGCTACGGTAATACAAATTTTTTCTTTTGGATGTTGCCAATGAAAATGTTGTTCTGTATCTTTTTTATTTCGTTCACTAAAAACCCAGCCATAAGTTTGGTATTCTATATCTAAAAACTTAGCGGAATTGAACCAATGTCCGGGACTGTACTCTCTTGCGTTTCCGCAAATGGTCTGTGCAAGTGCTTCTCCCATCATTCTGCCAGTATACCAAACAGCTTCTACAGGTCTTCTGCTGCCAATACCTTCATGTTGCTCGGCGCAATCACCTATGGCATATACATCTTTTACATTGGTCTCTAAAAATCGGTTCACCTTGACACCTTTTCCAAGTTCAATACCGGAGTCTTTTAGAAAATCGATATTGGGGATGACACCAGCAGTTAATCCCACCACATTGCACTCAATAGTTTCACCTTTATCGGTGACCACCGCTTTTGCACGACCGTTGCCATCGGCAATAATTTTTTTGAGGTTGGTGTTTAATTGCAGATCAATATGATGTTCTAAAATATGCTCATTGACCAATTCAGATTCCCCAGAGGGCAATACTCCGTTCCAGAAGCTTTTTTCACGAACTAGAAAAGTGACCGGTATATCACGAGAGCGTAACATTTCTGCCATCTCGATACCAATGAGTCCGCCACCTACAATAACGGCACGATTACATGCTTTATTATTAGGGGCGTTTTTCTCAAGCATTTCTAAATCTTGTTTGGAATACAGACCTTGTACACCTTTTAAATCTTGCCCAGGCCAACCCAACTTGTTGGGTTTAGAACCTGTTGCAATGACTAATTTATCATATGCGATAGAAGAGCCACCTTTTAAGAGTAGCTTTTTTGCATTTGTTTCCACTTTTTCTACAAACCCATTTACAAGATCAATTCGGTTTTTCTCCCAGAACCAATTTTCATAAGGTTGCGTATGTTTAAATTTCATGTGCCCCATGTAAACATACATTAAAGCTGTACGCGAAAAAAAATAATCGCTTTCTGCAGAAATAATAGTGATTTTTTTATCTGATAGTTTTCGAACATGTCGAGCTAAAGTGACCCCGGAAATACCATTACCAATTATTACAATATGATCCATAAAATGCTTTTGTTGATGGTTGTGTCGGTATTAAAGGTAATAACTTAACGACCATCTTTTAATTTAGAAGATTATAAACTTTTTATACTTATATGATACTTTTAAACGTAGTTTGTGTTTTAATCTTCTTAAAACTGATTTGTAAAGGTCAGATAATCTGGAATCAATTGAATTGTGAATTTTAAAAATTAAATTAATTATTTTTTTAGTTGGTATGGTATTGATACCCTCCCCGACCTATACAATCTGAAAAACTACTATAAATTAAGAATACCATGAAGAATAGAATTATACGGGCATTGATTTTAATTCTGATAGTGAGCAATGTATCAGTCCAAGATTTAACATTTTTTTTAATAAAAGTGATAGCTTCTTTAAAACCAATGTGGTTAATGGTAAAGTGAAATAATATGCTATTAAACACTTAGAAAAACCAGCTCTTGGTATCCAATATTGCTTACATAGAAACTAAACAGGGATGGGTATATCCGACCGTAATCATCAATCTGTTCAATAGAAAGGTCGTGGGGAGGTCGATGAGCGAAACTTTAAGTACAGGCGATACGATAATACCTGCTTGGAATATGGCCGTCAGATCAAATGGCATCACAAAAGAATTCATATTTCATTTCGATTGGGGATCTCAATATGCCTATGCCAGTTATGGATTTATCGATATCTTAAACCTTATAAAACAAAGTATGAGCAGAAAAGGTAATTGTCGGGACAATGTTGTGGCCGAATCATTTTTTAAGAGCTTAAAAGTAGAATGGGTCTACAAACATAGCTACAGCCTTAGATAAGAAGCCGAGCTATCTGTTTTTCAATGGATAGGAACTTGGTACAACAGAACAAGAATGCACTCCACTTTGGGGTATAAAACCATAGAGGAATTTGAATTGGAAATTTTTAATCAAAATGTAGCAGCATGACTCTTATCTAATTGTCCAAGTTTTTGTTGTAAGTCCACTTCTTTTATGTGGTTGATGCCCACATTTGTAGAAATGGCGAAGAGCGAATTATTAATGTACTTCTCTTCATTCAATATCGGAATAATAATATTTATGGTTGGTTGTTGGGCACTCATGAAAGCATGCTTGTTTTTTATAGTGGAAATACTAGGAATCCTTATAATCGTTTGATCAATTCCTTAAATAACTTTACCATTTTAGGTTCGGTATTTTCAGCTATGGAGATGATTTCACTAATATTGACAGGCCTTAAATTATCTGGGTCGCATTCATCGGTCAAAACCGAAACTGCAACAATTGGCAATGATAAGTGGTTGGCAACAATTACCTCTGGCACGGTACTCATGCCTACAGCATCGGCACCAATTAATTTAATCATTTTGTATTCTGCCCTAGTTTCTAGTTGAGGTCCTACTACAGAAGCATATACACCTTGTTTTAATGAAATATCGTTTTCTTTGGCAATGGTAATCAGCTTGTTACGCATGTCTACATCGTATGGTTCTGACATGTCTGCAAAACGTTCTCCGAATTCACTCACACCTTTAAATGCCAATGGCGAACCACCTTGAAGGTTAATGTGATCTACGATCAACATCATATCTCCTTTTTTAAAGTCAAGGTTTACCGCACCAGCTGCGTTAGATATGAAAAGTTTAGAAATACCTAACATATGCATTACACGAATAGGGTAGGTGATGTCTAAAAAGTCATAACCTTCATACAGATGAAAACGCCCCTGCATTACAACTACTTTTTTTCCTGAAATAGTTCCGTAGACCAATTTACCGGTGTGGAATTCTACAGTCGCTAAAGGAAAAAATGGAATGTGATTATAATGGGCATCGATAGAGTCTTCGATACTATTTACCAATTTTCCTAATCCCGTACCTAAGACTATACCAATTTCTGGTTTATCAAAACCTTTATTTTTAAGGTAAGCTACAGATTCTAAAAGTTCTTCATTCATCATATTATCATATGTTTTAAAAAAGGAGCAAAGGCTTTATTGTCCTTTATGTCCTCATAATAATCAATGTCGTTTTTTGTTTTTAAAAGGGCTGTGGTTTCATTTTCAAGATTAACTAAAGTGTCCTTTAAAACGGTTTCGGTACCCCATGCTTTATTTTTAAAAAGTTCTGGTATAAATTTTTTCATACCCAATAAGTAATAACCACCATCTTCAGCGGGACCAATTACAAAATCATTTTTTTCCAAGGCTTTAAAAGCCTTTTCTAAATCTTCTTGTGATAAGTCTAGCATGTCACTGCCAATGATAATTATTTTTTGGTATTCGCTCTGAAAACCTTCTTGAAAGGCATTTGACATGCGAACTCCTAGATCATCACCAATTTGCAATTTTTTTCTAAATTTTTGACTATCCCAAATATCATCTTTCCAAATTTCTTCGGAATAGTATACTTGTTTTTCGGCATATAGATTCTTGGTAATCGATACTGTATGGTTTAATAAAAACTTATAGATATCAAATGCAGCTTGATCACCAATAGTTGCCGCTAAACGTCTTTTACCTTTCCCTAATTCGGGATTTCTGGTGAAAATCAGCAAAAGATTATTTGAGTTTGCGAGGGTAAAATCTATAATTTTTTCGTCGCGCTCCGCTTTATTGTTCAGTAATATCCCCAATGTAATTTTTTAATTTTTTAATTTTTCCTAACTCCTAACTCCTAACTCCTAACTAATACACCTTAATTCCTTCGTGCAAAAGTCTTCCCCAGTGCTTACTAAAAGCATGAACACTATCGGTTGCTATTTCTTTGTCGTTATAAACTTGTTTTCCTTTATTTTTCCAATCAAAAATACCACCATATAGATTGAGAATATTGATAAATCCCATTTTTTTTAATTTTTCACCAATATCTTCAGAGCGTATACCTATTGAGCAGTATACGATAATGGGGTGTGATTTGTCCGTTATGGTTTCATTTTTGTTCGTCAAATTTTTTGTAACCTATCCATATGGCATTTTTAAGATGACTGACATCATACTCTTCTTTTTCTCTAGTATCTAAAAATGTTATAGTATCGGTTGTCGAGAGATTTTCTACATACGTATAATGTATTGTTTGTTGGTTCCAAGTTTTTAACGCTTTAGAAATTTTGTTTTGACCAATACTTTTTTTGCGAAAAAGAAAGGAAGGCAAACAAGCAAGTTAGTAGCTTATAATTTAGTATTTTCATCCTTACAAAAGTACTATAATTAGTATTCAAGAAGTACTGTTTTAGAAGTGAATTTATGGTTAAAACCTTGCAAAATAAAGGCTTACAGGTATTTGTTCTATCGACTTTTATTTTAATTTTCAGTTGTAAGAAAGAAGTGAAACAAGATATCACTACAGAAAATGAAGAACTAACAGGGCACTACATAGAGCCGTATAGATCTCAATATCATTTTACGCCTGAAGAAAAATGGATGAACGATCCCAACGGGTTGGTCTATAAGAATGGGGTGTACCACTTGTTCTATCAATACTATCCCGATAGTACCGTTTGGGGGCCTATGCATTGGGGGCATGCAGTGAGTGACGATATGATGAGATGGAAGCATAAGCCCATAGCGCTTTTTCCTGACGAACATGGGTTAATTTTCTCTGGTAGTGCCGTTATTGACCATAATAATACATCTGGATTTGGCAGTGAAGATGAGCCGGCTATGGTGGCTATTTTTACTTATCATGATATTGCTGGTGAACAGGCAGGTACCAAAGATTTTCAAACACAGGGTATTGCATATAGTTTAGATAATGGAGACAGCTGGACCAAGTATGAGGATAACCCGGTTATTGGAAATACAGGAATTAAAGATTTTAGAGATCCAAAGGTATTTTGGAACGATAAAGCAAAAACTTGGACCATGCTTTTGGTGGCAGGAGACCATTTGCAAATATGGAATTCGCCCAATTTAAAGGAGTGGGAAAAAGTTAGTGAGTTTGGCAAAGAAGAGGGAGCTCATGGCGGAGTTTGGGAATGTCCGGATATGTTTCCGTTAAAAATTGAAGGTACCGATGAGGTCAAATGGGTGCTTTTAATAAGTATAAATCCTGGCGCGCCTAATGGGGGTAGTGGCACACAATATTTTATAGGTGATTTTGATGGAGCCACATTTACCACAGATCAAGTAGAGCATAAGTGGGTAGATCTAGGGCGAGATAATTATGCAGGCGTAACGTATAACAACACACCTAATGATGAACGTATTTTTATAGGATGGATGAGTAATTGGGACTATGCACGCGACACCCCAACAGAAAAATGGCGAAGTGCAATGACGGTACCAAGAGAATTAACATTGCGTAAGGTAGGCGATGAAGTATCGTTGTTCAATTATCCTATAAAAAGCTTTGAGAAACATGTTGCCCTGGCCTATCCTGAGAGCGTAATTGAAATTTTGCCCACGAGAAAAAGAATTCTACCACTAAAATATGGTAATCAAAGCAAAACACGATTCACGTTATCTGTGCCAAATGCTCAAATGTATTTTAGAAACAAAAATGGAGATAGTTTAAGTATCGTCATAGACAGGGATAAAGAGATAGTGACTTTAGATCGAAGAAAATCGGGTAAAGTAGATTTTAGCGAGAAATTCTCTCCTGGTATTCAGCAAATGAAAATTCCGAATATTCCTGAAGGTTCAATCGAAATAGTGATGCTTTTAGATCACTCCTCTTTAGAACTTTTCATCAATGGAGGTCAATATGTGATGACAAACCAAATATTCCCTAATGAATTTTTTAGAGCCTTGACCATTGTAAACAATTCAGAAGAGAAATTGAAAATAGACGATTTTACAGAGCATAAAGTAGAACGTGTTTGGGACTAACATTTTTATTGTGTCATTTCTTGGGCTAAGGCTTTTAGGTCTATGCCCATATTGTTTCTGTTCACTATTATTATGGTTTCTCTTAATTGTGGGGTAACGTTTTGAAGCCGTTTTTTCCCAAAGAATCATAACTGCAATGACAGCTACAGTATTATTATCACGACCGTAGTTGGTAATGAATTGTATGGTTTTCTCAAAATCTCCTTGACCGAATTCTAAGTCGGTAACAAATATTCGTCAAATTTCTACAGAATGAAATGCAATACTTCATTCTTTTTTTTTAAAGTTGATATAACATTTCTTGACGGATCCGGTTTTGTTTAGAGCCTTTGAGCACTTTGTAATCTAGCAAAATTTAAAACAAAGACGTGTTAATAATTGCTTATATTGGATTTGTCATAAGGTAGTTGCGTTTGCCTACTTCTGATTTGCCTGCGGGAAATCCTCGTGCGCAAACACACTTTTTATTCATACACGAAACCATTAGCATTAATAATGAAAAAAGTAGCCTTTATTTATTAACATTGATTTTAGTTTCCTTTTGTTCTAATAATCAAAATAGCGGAACAGATTGTTCCTTGGTAGATTGTTTTGGCGGAGATATGATTAAATTAAATTTCTTTAAAAACGGTGAAAATATTTTCGAGATTGAACCAAGTACAGAAATTGAAGTAATTCAGAATAATGAAAATACCGATCATCACATCAATACTTTTGGCAATGAAATAGAAATTTACTTTTATGAGGATACCCCAGTTACAATTTGAATAGATAATCAAGAACTCAACATGAAAATTTCTTCAACTTTCGTTGAGGGTAAATGTTGTAGCGGAATTATTGTTGATAATTTAATTAGAAGACGAAGCGTGTGATGAAGCCATAAAGATTACTAAATAAAAATTAAAACTAAAAGCAAAGAGACTTCACTCTTGTATAACCTTTGAGTAGTAGGGCTTGAATCGTTAGGCATAACTTTAAAAAACAAATCAGAACGTAAACAAAAATTGCCATGCAGAACGAAAATTACTAATACTGACTTAGGAAACCTAAACGTAAATCGGGCTTTGAGACTTAATCGAAAGGTCTGTGCATCTTTAAAAAGTTGCTAAATCTTATGAATTTAGTTTTGCCCAAGAAAAATATAACTGAACAATGAGCTTTAACTTCGTACGCAGACGGGAACAAAAAGTTTTCTTGCATCCGTACTATATTTTATACAAAACCGATGACGTTGCATTCTCCTGCATCGACCCTATGTGCTACATCTCGTTTGCCAACGCTCCATCTCGCACGCTGCTATCTCAGCCGTCGCCCGCACAAAGGGAAATGCAACATCATCGCAGCGCTATCACAGATCACATAGATCTGTAGATAAGGGGTCATTTCCCGAAAACGACGCTTAACGAAAGAAAATCTACCAACATATCAGGTAGTTATATGTAATCTGGACCACAGTAGTGTATTTGAACGTAACCAATTGAATATTGAGAAAACTGAAAAAAATGGAATTATGGAAAAATACTTAGTAGACTTACTTTTTTGCAGGAATTTTAGAACATGTGGTACTAATATCGGTGCCTAAAAACAAAGAAACCCCTATAAATAGGGGTTTCTTTGTGGTGCCTCCAGGAATCGAACCAGGGACACATGGATTTTCAGTCCATTGCTCTACCAACTGAGCTAAGGCACCATGTTGCTGTAAGCGGGTGCAAATATAATTTCAATTTTATGATTTACAAACTAAATAGTAAAAAAAGAGAAATGTTTTTTTTAATTTATAATCTTTGTAATATGAATTTAATTATTGATGCAGGTAATACAAACGTGAAGTTGGCGATTTTTAAAAAGTCGAAAATTGTTCATTTAGAGACTGTTGTTGTCGGTTTGTTTGTTGAGGCGGTTAAAAATATATTTAAGGAATTTCCAAATATTAATTCTTCAATTGTTTCTAGTGTAGGATCACTTTCTAAGGAGCAAATTAAAGTTGTAGCTGTTTTTTGTGATCTTCATGAGTTTTCAAGTACTTCAAAAGTGCCATTTAAAAATTCGTATGCCTCGCCTCAAACTTTAGGTGTTGATCGTATGGCGTTGGCAACGGCGGCATATTATCATAATCCACATAAGAATAGTCTTGTAATCGATGCGGGTAGTTGTGTCACCTATGATATGCTAAATGATTTTGATGAATATTTAGGCGGAGCTATTTCACCTGGATTACAAATGCGCTATAATGCCATGTATGAGCAAACGGCAAAGTTACCGTTACTCGAAAAAAAGGAACTGTTAGACTATATTGGCAATACTACCGAAAATTGTATTCATAGCGGTGTCATAAATGGTATAACTCTTGAAATAGATGGTGTCATTGATCTATACAAAGCTAGATTTGAAAATTTAACAGTTATTTTAACTGGTGGAGACACACTATTTTTGTCTAACCGATTAAAAAATACCATATTTGCGGATTCCAAATTTCTCCTGAAAGGGCTTAATTATTTGCTGAAATACAACAAGCATTAAATGATCAGAAAAATTGTAATTGCAATTGTTTACATAACTACTGTAGGTATGTACGCTCAAGATGGTACTGTTTCTCCCTATTCTTTTTTCGGAATTGGTGATTTAAGGAGTGAAAGTACGGTAGAAAATCAAATGATGGGAGGCATCGGTATATATGCCGATAGTATTCATATCAACTTGAAAAACCCAGCAGCTTTTGGTAAATTAGGTTTAGAGGTAATGGATCGCGAAGGTTTGGTTACTTATACTGCGGGTGTCTCAAACAAACAATATACTCTTAAGAGTTTTACAGAAGAGCAGCAAAGCTCTATAGCCAGCTTAGACTACTTGGCATTGGGTTTCAGTATTGGTAAAGGTCTGGGTATGGGATTTGGTATTATGCCGTATTCTTCTGTTGGATATAATTTGGTCGATGAACAGGCCATTGCAAGTGGTTCGCTGATTAATGTTTATAGCGGTGAAGGCGGATTAACGCGAGCTTTTTATTCTATAGGATATGAAGTGTTGAAAGATTTAAACATTGGTGCTACAATAAATTTCAATTTTGGCACATTAGATAGTGAAAGGTTACAGCAAGATGATGCTGTTCAATTTGGTACTTTTGATAGGCGCTCGTCAAGAATTAATGGTTTTGATTTTAACTATGCATTGAACTATACCCCGATTATAAGAGGGAGACAAAGGCTTCATACTTCTATACGTGTAAATACTCAAGGAAATTTGGTTTCCAAGAATGAAAGACAATTAGGCTCTTTTTCCGTAGCTACCGGAGGTACAATAGAAGAGTCTGAGATAGATTTAGCTTCACAGAATTTACTTAATACAGAATTAAAAATACCTACGACCACTACTTTAGGTATAGGATATGGCGAAGATTACAAGTGGTTTGTTGGTGCAGAATATAGTTTTCAAGAAATGAGTTCTTTTGAAAATTCCTTCTTAGGGGTCGATAACATTGTTTATGAAGACGCTAGTTCGTTTGCTTTAGGTGCTTTTATTACTCCTGATTATGGTTCTTTTACAAGTTACTTAAAAAGAGTCACTTATCGCGCTGGTTTGCGTTTAGATAAGACAGGTATGTTAGTGAACGATGTCGATATAAATAACTTTGGCATAACTTTTGGATTAGGTTTACCACTGGGTAGAAGTTTCTCTAACCTTAACTTAGGTTTTGAGTTTGGCAAAAGAGGAACTACAAGAGCTAATTTGATCGAAGAGAGTTATTTTAAATTTAATGTAGGTCTCTCATTAAATGATCGTTGGTTCCAGAAAAGAAAAATCAATTAAAATTTAGTACATTAATCGTTTAAACACAGAAAAAATGAAATCGAAACTTTACTTCACGGTAATTATGTTCCTTGGGATGATGGGAGTGAGTAATGCGCAGGCGCAAAATCCTGAATGTATGACCAACTTGTCTATATTTTCCGAGCACGCAAAAGTTAAAAATTATGACGCGGCCTATGAACCATGGAAAATGGTTTATGAAACTTGTCCACAATTAAATAACGCTATCTATGTATACGGTGAACGTATCCTTAAAGATAAAATGAAAAAGGCGACAGGTGCTGACAAAGAGAAGTTTGCGAATGATCTTATGGGTCTTTATGACAATAAGTTAAAACATTTTGCATCTAAAACTAGTCAAGGCGAAACCGATGTTGATAAGGCAATGGTGATGTATGATAACAAAATGGCAGATGATGCTAAAATGTACAGCATGTTGAGTGAAGCTTTTACAAAGGATCAAGAGAATTTTACAAATCCAAAGGCTTTATACATCTATTTCTCTAGTTTGGTTGATGAGCATAAGGCAGGAAGAAAAGATTTGCAAGAAGTTTTTGACGTTTATGATGCAGTTACTGAAAAGATCGAAACAGAAAACGAAAAGCTTACAGGTAAAATTGCTAAGCTTTTGCCGAAAGAAGAGGCTGGTACGTTAACTTCAAAAGAAAAATCTCGTTTAAAATCGTACAATTCATATTCTACAGTTTATGGTAAGATTTCGGGAAGTATCGATTCTAAATTAGGCCCTTTAGCAGATTGTGGAAATCTTGTTCCTCTTTACGAGAAGAGTTTTGAAGAGAAAAAGGGTGATGTTGTTTGGGTTAAAAGAGCGGTAGGCCTTATGTTCAACAAAGAATGTACAGATGATCCAATGTTCCAAAAGTTATTTGATGCACAAATGGCTCTTGATCCTTCTGCTGACGGATGGGTATATAGCGGTACAATAAAAATGAAGAATGGAGATACTAAGGGCGCTCTTGCAGATTTCGATAAAGCTTTGTCTTTAGAGACTGATGATGACAAAAAATCTAAGATCGCTTACAAAGTAGCTGTTATTAACAAAAGAAAAGGAAGCAAGTCTACAGCTCGTAAGTATGCTCAGAAAGCAATCGATGCAAACCCTGCGAACGGTCGTGCATATTTATTGATCGCTAACTTATATGCTACAAGTGCAAACAGCTGTGGTACATCTGCTTTCGAAAAGAGAGCTATCTATTGGAAAGCTGCTGAAATGGCTAGAAAAGCTGGTAGAGTCGATCCATCTTTAGGTGGTTCTTCAAGTCAGGCAGCAAATAGTTATAGTGCAAAAGCACCATCTAAAGAAATGATCTTTAATTCAGGTATGGCCGGTAAAACCGTTACTTTCAACTGTTGGGTTGGTGGTAGCGTGAAAGTACCTTCTTTATAGAAAAAATGATACAGATTAATGATTTTAAAGGCATTGCCGTGGTATGTACCATAGCAATGCTTTTTTTATCTTGTCAAGATAATTATAAGAGAATAGGTGAGGAAGCGGTAAAGGAAATTCACCCTAGAAGTGTAGCGGAAAAATTTGAAGCTACCTATACCGAATCTCCTGAAAAATTAGGATCTGAAGATAAAGGTTCGACTAAAGTTCTGGCGGTACTGTCGGGTCCTGTTAGAAATGATTTCGAACAACTTTCATTTCCTTATCAAACCTTTCCAAAAGGCTTGTTAGTAGAGATTTTCAATGAGAAAAATGAAAAAACGACAATAGAGGCAGATTATGGAGTGTTATATTCTAAAACTTCTATTGTAGATTTGCGTGGTAACGTACTTATTAAAGGTGATGATGGTAAAAAATTAGCAACATCACAATTGTATTATGATCGTGGAAACGAATGGGCGTTTACACAGGAAAAATTTACGTTTACCAATCCTGATGATGGTACAGTAATGGATGGTGAAGGAATGGATATTCAAAAAGACCTTAAGTTTTTAAATGCGCATAAGACTTATGGTCTCATGTTGATTAAAGAAGATAAAGAAAAAGAGAATGATTAAGATTTTAAGATATACAGAATACTTATATGTAATAGTAGCTGGTTTTTCGATCTATAGAATAATAACGGATTGGAATACGGAAAGAAGTATGGCTTATTTTTTCATATTTTTTGCGATAGTTTCTATTGGTATGTTCTTGTTTCGAAGAAACTATAGAAAAAAATTCGAACAACGTAAACGGGATAATCAAAATAAATAGTGGGTACATCCGGTATTATCATTATACTTTCCTTAATTTTTTCAGCATTTTTCTCAGGAATGGAAATTGCCTTTATTTCTGCGAATAAAATCCATATTGAAATAGAGAAAAAACAAGAAGGCTTTTTGGCAACGGTACTAACCAGGTTGACCAAGAAACCATCTAAGTTTATTGCAACAATGCTTATTGGTAACAATATAGCTTTGGTAATTTATGGTCTTTTCATGGGTGATGTACTTATGAACTGGTTTACGGATATTGTGACCGACAATGCCATATTACAGCTTTTGATAACAGATTTCAACCTGTTGACCCAAACGCTGATTTCTACATTTGTTATTTTGATAACAGCTGAGTTTTTACCAAAAGTTCTTTTTCAGATTTACGCTAACAATCTTTTAAAGCTATTGGCTATACCGTCATTCTTATTCTATATTCTGTTTTCATTTATATCCGATTTTATCATATGGGTTTCTGACATCATTTTAAAATATGTTTTTGGAACTTCTGGTGATGAGGTACAATTGGCATTTAGTAAGTTGGAACTTGGGGATTATATTACCGAACAAATGGAAACTGTAGAGGAAGAAGATGAAGTGGATACCGAAATTCAGATATTTCAGAATGCATTGGAGTTTGCTGCTGTAAAAGCGCGTGAGGTTATGGTGCCTAGAACGGAAATAGTCGCTGTTGAAATGCATGAGACTCCAAAGAATTTGGCGAAACTATTTACAGAAACCGGTTATTCGAAAATATTGGTCTATAATGATACTGTCGATAACGTATTAGGTTATGTACACTCTTACGAACTATTTAAAAGGCCGAAGACTATAAAAAGCATTTTGTTGCCTGTTGAATTTGTGCCAGAGACCATGTTGATTCAAGATATATTGAATGTATTGATAAAAAAGCGAAAGAGTATAGCCGTAGTGTTAGATGAGTATGGTGGTACATCTGGTCTCGTTACGGTAGAAGATATTATAGAAGAGCTTTTTGGTGAAATAGAAGATGAACACGACAGTACCGATTTAAGGGAGGAAAGAGTAGATGAGCGTCATTTTCTTTTTTCGGCAAGATTAGAAGTCGATGATATCAACGAGAATTATAAATTAGATCTCCCGGTTTCAGATGAATATGAGACCTTAGGGGGGCTTTTGGTCCATACTTTAGGTGAAATACCCGAGAAAGAAGTGGAGCTTACAATAGAACCTTATAAGTTTACAATATTAGAGGTTTCCAATACCAAAATAGATTTGATTTCCATAGAAGTTTTAGAAGAGGAATAACTGTGCATCAATCAATAAATTAGGAAGCTTTTTAGTTTTTATTATTTCAATTAAAATGGTAGTTTTGCCTCCCAATAACCACAAACGATTATTTTAAACGTTAAATAGAATGGCAGTATTAGAAAATATTAGGAAACGTACAACAGTGTTGATCTTGATTATAGGTTTGGCACTTTTTGCATTTGTTATTTCTGGGGTTTTTACCAGTAGCAATTTTGGAGGAGAAAAAGTTGGCTCGTCCGTAGCCGAAATTAATGGAGAAGATATTTCTATTGATGAATTCAGACAAGAGGTTGAATTAGCTTCGAATAGAGTAGGTCCGACTACATCTTCAATGCAGGTTGTAAACCAAGTTTGGGAAAATAAGGTTAGAAAGACCATTTTGGGGGAACAGTTCGAAGATTTAGGTATCGGTATCGAGCAAGATCAGATTGTTGATTTTTTAAGAACTACCGGTTATGCTCAGAATCCGCAATTTCAAGATCAAAATGGCCAGTTCGATGCAAACATATTCAAGCAAACAGTTGCAGATTGGAAAGTGAATAGCCCGGCACAATATAAAGCTTGGCTACAAACTGAAGCCGAAATAATTCAATTGGCAAAAGAACAGACTTACTTTAATATGGTAAAAGCTGGTGTTGGTGCTACTTTGAAAGAAGGTGAGCTGGATTATAAATTGGCTAACGAAAAAATGGATATTAAATATGTAAGAGTACCTTACGCTTCTATTCCAGACAGTACGATTACAGTTACTAAAAGCGAAATATCTGATTATGTTAACAAGCACAAAGAAGAGTATAAGCAAGAACCTGCTAGAGATTTGCAGTATGTATACTTTCAAGAAAAACCATCTGAAGCTGATCAAGCTGCAATTAAAGATGAGATCACTAAACTTTTAGATGACAGTATCGAGTACAATTCTCAAACAGATCGTAATGATACTATTAGAGGATTTAGAAATACAAAAGATGTTGCTGCATTTTTAGATAGGTATTCAGATACTAAGTTCGATACTATTTTTAAGGCGAAGAAGAATTTACCTTCTAGCGTTGCAGATACTTTAATGAGTTTAAATATTGGTCAAATCTACGGCCCTTATAAAGATGGGGGTTCTTACAAGATTTCTAAAATGATTGCTAGAAAACCTAATGGTTCTGTAAAGGCAAGTCATATTCTTTTGGCATATGCCGGTGCAACTAGAGCTAATCCTGAGGTTACCAGAACAAAAGAAGAGGCAGAAGCTAAAGCAAAGGAATTATTAAGAGAAGCAAAAAAATCTGGGGTTGTATTTTCTACATTGGCTAGAGATAATTCAGACGGGCCATCTGCACCTAACGGAGGTGATTTAGGATACTTTCAAAGAGGAGTAATGGTTCCTAAGTTCAACGATTTTGCGTTCAATAATAAAGAAGGGTCTATCGGATTGGTAGAAACTGATTTCGGATTCCACGTAATAAAAATTGATGATAAGGAAGATGTAGTACAGATTGCAACGGTATCTAGAGAAATCGTAGCATCTGAAGAAACAATGAATACATTGTTTACAAGTGCTACTAAATTTGAAATGGAAACTACCGATGACGAAAGTGCATTTTCAACTTTGGCGAAAAAAGAAGAATATGTTGTTCGTCCTGTAAATAAAATTAAGGCTTTAGATGAAAACCTTCCTGGGCTAACAAATCAAAGAAATATAGTTCAGTGGGCTTTCAATGCTGATACCGAAGTAGGTGATATCAAAAGATTCAACATCAATAATGGTTATGCAGTTGTACAGTTAACGGGTAGTTATGCTGAAGGGGTTATGAGTGCTGAAGATGCTTCGGTACTTGTTTTACCGATCATTAGAAAAGAACGTAAGGCAGCGAAAATTATGGCAGCTAACAAGGGTAAGGATATGAGTGCTATTGCATCTGATAATAGTGTAAGTATCTCCAACGCATCTGCACTTACTGTGAAATCACCAACAATTCCTGGTGCTGGTAGCGAGCCCGTAGTTGTAGGTACAGCTTACGCTATGTCGGTTGGTTCAATTTCAGGATTGATTGAAGGAAACACAGGGGTTTTTAAAATTGAGATCGTTAAGAAAACTGAGGCGCCTAAACTGGATAACTATAGTGTATATGCGAATACTCTTAAAACAGGAGCTGCTAGTCGTGTAAATACAGCAGTATACAATGCATTGAAAGAAGGTTCTGAAATTGAAGATAAAAGAGCTACTTTTTACTAGTAGTTTTTAAGAATGATATTCAAAAGAGCATCCGTTTTGGATGCTCTTTTTTATAGAATCATTTTGGAGAAAGGAAGTATAGTTTTGTAGCCTTTATTCTTAAAGTATAACATGTCAGCTTCTGTTCCTGTGGTTAGAACAAAGTCTCCACCCCATGCTCCCATGCTTTTTATGGTGTTTGGATAGTCATTAAAAAGGCTACTTTTTATAGTCGGAATTTGAAGTATTTCTGATAAAATAGCTTCGTGTTCGTTTAGTAAATCTTCAAACTCAATTAAAGAGGTACAATTCAGAATTTTCTTAGTAATGGCATCAACCTTATTGATGAGCTCTTCCTTATTAAAATCTAAATTCCGATAACTGTTAATGGCTTGCCTACTATTTTTTTTCTGATTCAGGTATACAAAGAATAACTGATCCTTAAAACTAGGTTGAAAAACCACGTCACGTACAATTGGTTCAAAGCCATTTCTCTGATATGTAATTGCCGTATTGTGTGTAGCACACGCTATGTCATAACCACTTCCGCCAAAGGTGGCTTCTAACAATTGATACGGATTAACGTTAGCCCATGCCGCGACATTGGCAATTAAAGTGGAAGAAGTGCCCAATCCCCATTCTCTAGGGAATGTAACTTTAGCTTCCACCGAATTTATATGATTGGAAATCGGTGAAAAATCAGAATTTAGTTTTTGAGCTTCTATTAGAATTTGGGATAGTCTGTATGCCACTTCCACGTCGGAAGCATGTATCATTTTAAAATCCTTTTTAGAAAATTCAGAGCTAAACCAAATATGATCAGCTTCATCTAAGCTGGTCCAAACAAAGTGTTCTGAATCTGAACCTGATAAGCGTAAAAATTGACCGAATTTGGTAGGTAGGGCTAAACCTTTTGCACCATCAAGAATAGCATATTCTCCTGTGAGCAATAATTTTCCGTTGCTATAAAATTCTTTGGTCATAGCCTAACAGCTTACTTTCTGATCATATTAAGTTGAATTTCAACACCGTGATGCGTTACTGGATTGGTTTTAAAATGTTCTACCAAAGTAGCCTTTTCGGTTTCATTGGCACACAATTGATTTAGAATATTCAGAAGATGCATTTTCATATGTCCTTTTTGAATTCCGGTAGTGACTAAAGAACTCACGGCCGCAAAATTCTGTGCAAGACCTGCAACGGCTATTATTTGCATAAGTTCTTCTGTAGATGGTCGCTGAAGTATTTCAAGATTCAGTTTTACAAGCGGGTGCAAATTTGTGAGTCCGCCAACGGTGCCGAGAGCTAAAGGTAGTTCGATCCAAAATTTAAAAATTCCGTTTTCAATTTCGGCACTTGTAAGACTGCTATATCGACCATTTCTACAAGCATATGCATGTACGCCAGCTTCCACTGCTCTAAAATCATTCCCTGTAGCTAATACAACGGCATCTACACCGTTCATGATACCCTTATTATGCGTAACCGCACGGTAAGGTTCTACTTGAGCAATTTTAATGGCCTGTATTATTTTCTCAGCTGTATGTTCGGGGGTCAATTTAGCCGACAATTTTAGATCCTCTACCGGGCAGCTAACTTCAGCGCGAACCGTACAATTTGGTACATAGTTAGATAATATACTCATGAGAATTTCAACGTCTTTTTCTTGTTTTGAAAATCCATTAAAACTAGCGGCCTCTTTTTTTAATGTAGCAGCAAATTGCTCTAAGCAGCTATTAATGAAATTGGCTCCCATGGCATCTTTGGTTTGAAAGGTGACATGTAGCTGAAAATAGTGTTTTAGTTTATCTGTTTTGTCCTTTAGTATAATATCTGAGATACCGCCGCCTCTTTTCTCCATGCTCGTGGTTAAAGATGCGCTTTCGGCAAATAATAGTGGTTTTAAATAGGTAAAAAAAGAGTTTAAAGTTTTATTATCCCCTTTAAAGATAAAATGAACTTGGCCTACTTTTTCCGTACCTAGTATCTCAGCTTTAAATCCACCTCTTTTAAGCCAGAACTTAGCCGTTTTACTGGCTGCAGCGATTACAGAACTCTCTTCAATAGCCATGGGTATAGCGTAAAGGGTATCGTTGATTAAAAAATTTGGAGCTATGCCTTGAGGTATATAGAAGTTGGTAATGGTGTTTTCTATAAACTCGTCATGTAACTGCTGAATTCTTTGGTTCTGATTCCAATATCCCTGCAGTATTTTTTTAGACTGATCCGCGTTTTGAGTGTAATTTTCGGTTACCCAATTTATTTTTTCTTCTTTCGTAAGTTTGGAAAAACCACTTATTGGCTTGGTCATTTAGGTATAACTTTCTACTAATGGTTGATGTTTTATAAAGATCGGGATTTAGAAAAATCATTTCCGTTTTTACGGTGGTAAATATAAGCATATTGGCAGAAATAGGATTTAAATGGGCAAAGCGTTAAAACCGGTTTCTTTTTTGCTATAAAGCGTGGTTATTTAAGGAAATAGTAGTAAACTTGAGAGATTTAACAAAATTGATTTATTTATGCGAAAAACATATTTATTTACGTTGATTTTACTTTCATTCAGCGTGATTACTTTGGCACAGGAAAAACCAATAGAAGTTTCCGATATTTATCAAGGTGCTTTTAGAACTGAAGGGATGGATGCTCTTCGATCCATGAAGAACGGCACACAATATACAGTTCTTAATACAAATACGTTCAACCAATCTACTACGGTTGACAAATACGATTACAAAACATTAGATAAAGTTGGCACTGTGGTATCATCTTCAGATTTAGCCGAGATTTCATCGTTCTCATCTTATGATTTTAGTTCAGACGAAAAAAAGATTTTACTTTCCACCGAAATAGAACCCATCTTTAGAAGATCTAAATTGGGTGTGTATTTTGTGTATGATATTGCTTCTAAAAATTTGGTTCAAGTTAGTAAAGAAAAGATTCAAGAGCCGTTAATGTCCCCCAATGCTAATCAGGTCGCTTATGTAAAAGATAATAACATCTACATTTTTGACTTGGCATCAGGTGAAACTGAACAAATTACCAAAGACGGTGTAAGAAATGAAATTATTAATGGTGTTACCGATTGGGTGTACGAGGAAGAATTTGCCTTTGTACGTGCTTTTGAATGGAATGCAGATGGTTCTAAAATAGCTTTTCTTCGTTTTGATGAAACCAATGTGCCTGAATTTTCTATGGATGTTTATGGTACCGGGTTGTATCAACAGCCACATGTTTTTAAGTATCCAAAAGCAGGTGAGAACAATTCGGTAGTCACCTTGCACATGTTAGATGTGGCGAGCGGTAAAATTTCAGCAGTAGATTTAAAAGAAGCCTACTATGTGCCAAGAATTAAATGGAAAAATCATAAAGATTATTTAAGTGTACAGACCTTGAACAGACATCAGAATCATTTGACGATGTATACAGTTAATGCCAAAAAAGGGAATGTTTCTGTTTTATTGGAAGAGAAAGATGATGCTTATGTAGATGTGACGGATAATTTGACTTTTTTAGAAGATGATAGCTTTATATGGACCAGTGAAAAAGATGGTAGGAACCATCTTTACCTATATGGAGAAGATGGTAGTTTAATGAACCAGATTACGAAAGGTGATTGGGAAGTGACCAACTACTATGGTTATGACCAAAATGAAGATAAAATTTATTATCAATCTACTGAGAACGGTTCGATCAACCGCGGAGTATATAATATTAGTAGTGGAGGAGAGGATAAAAAAGCATTAGCGGATAACGCTGGAACAAACAATGCAAAATTTAGTACAGACTTCACTTATTTTATAAATACGTTTTCTAGTGCTGAAACCCCGCCAGTATATACATTGCATCAAGCAATAAATGGCAAGAAGGTAAAAGATATTCAAGACAATGGTCAATTGTTGAAAAGATTAGAAGGTTATGCTGTGAGTCCGAAAGAGTTCTCGACAATAGCTATTAACGGCAATGATCTTAATATGTACATGATAAAACCAAAGGGCTTTGATGCGTCTAAAAAGTATCCTTTGTTTATGTACCAGTATAGTGGTCCCGGATCTCAGAATGTGTCTAATAGTTGGATGGGAGCTAATGATTACTGGCACCAGAGTCTAGTAGCGCAAGGATATATTGTTGCTTGTGTGGATGGTCGAGGAACAGGTTATAAGGGCAGAGATTTTAAGAAAGTAACTCAAAAAGAATTAGGCAAGTATGAGGTGGAAGATCAAATAGCTGCTGCAAAAAAGCTGAGCGAACTACCTTATATCGATGAAAACAGAACAGGTATATGGGGTTGGAGCTATGGTGGCTTTATGTCTACCAATTGTATTTTAAAAGGGAACGATACTTTTGAAATGGCAATTGCAGTAGCTCCGGTTACATCATGGGCTTTTTATGATACGATCTATACAGAACGTTACATGCAAACACCACAAGAAAACCCTGGTGGTTACGATGATAACTCGCCATTTAATTATCCGCAGTTGTTAGAAGGCGATTATTTGTTGATACATGGAACAGGTGATGATAATGTGCATGTACAGAATTCTATGCGTATGATCGAAGCTTTGATACAAGCTGATAAACAATTCGATTGGGGAATTTATCCAGATAAAAATCATGGAATTTATGGTGGAAATACAAGAATTCACCTCTTCAACAAAATGACCAATTTTATAAAAGAAAAACTGTAATCAAACTAACATCTATATGACTGAAAGTACTGAATTTTCAGACCAAAAACAGCTTTTTGGGCATCCGAAAGGTTTATTTTACTTATTTTTTGCTGAATTATGGGAGCGTTTTAGCTTTTATGGTATGCGTGCGTTGCTCACGCTCTACATGATAGATGTAATATTCCAGGCTTTGGCAGAAAGAGATTATGCTACAGCAGCTGTTTACTCTTCCTATGGGTCTTTAGTGTATGCTTCTACTGTAATCGGCGGAAAATTATCGGACAAGATTTTAGGAATGAGAAATTCCATTTTCTTAGGGGGCATCCTAATGTCTATAGGGCATTTTGTACTAGCTATAGAAGATAACATGGCATTTTTTTTAGCGCTATCATTAATCATTGTCGGTAACGGTTTTTTCAAGCCTAATATCTCCACTTTCGTTGGTACGCTTTATGAAAAAGGAGATCCGAAAAAGGATTCTGGATTTACTATTTTTTATATGGGTATTAATATTGGTGGTTGGGTAGCCCCATTATTATGTGGATGGCTTGCTGCTACATATGGCTGGCACTATGGTTTTGGTTTGGCAGGGGTAGGTATGTTGACCGGTCTGATCGTTTTTTGGAGAGGTATTCAGAATAACGTATTTGGAGAAAGAGGATTGCCACCTAATGAGCATGTATTGGAAAAAAAGGTACTTGGTGTAAAACAAGGTATTCTTGTGCCGGTATTAGCAGTATTGACTGCACCGTTAATTGCTTTGTTATTATCATCATATAAAGCTATTGCAACAGATGGTATGTTCGCTGATCAGAATATTGTGAATGTTATCTTTACCGGTATTGGTATTGCGGTTCTAGCATACTTAGCTTATGAAATGTTTAAAGCTAATGCGAAAGAAAGAAAAGAATTGTTCGTAGCGGTATTACTAACTTTTTTTATGACTATTTTCTGGGGTTTCCATGAATTATCAGGTAGTGTAATTACCTTATTTGCGTCTAGAAATATTGATTTGGACGGCATTATGTCTGCAGCCCAAACAAATTCATTGAACTCTATGTTCATTATCATATTGGCTATTCCAATTTCAATGATGTGGACTTGGTTAAATAAGAGGAATTGGAATCCAAGAACTCCATATAAATTTGGTTTAGGATTACTTTTTGCGGGTATCAGTTTCTATGTGTTGGCAATTAGTGGTGGGAGTGCCAACGAAAGCGGATTCGTTCCTTTTACGTATTTATTGTTAATGTATTTCCTGTTATCTGTGGGAGAGTTGTTCATGTCACCTGTTGGGTTGTCTAAAATGACAGATTTGGCACCATTAAGATTGATAGCCTTTATCATGGGTGTTTGGTTTTTGTCATCGGCATTTGCATTTCAAATTGTAGGCTTTATTGGCAAACAATTGGCAATTGAAAGTACCGACGGTGATGTAAATGGTTTTGAAACTTTAACTATATATACAGACGGTTTTATGCTTATTGCAAAATATGCTATAGGTGCAGGTGCTATTGTTCTTTTAGCGTCACCGATTATTAAAAAGTTAATGGGTAAAGTACATTAATCATAAATTACTCAAAATAATAAGCTCCCTTTTCACCAGTATAGTGAAAAGGGGTTTTATTTTTTATACAAGTTGTTTTCCAGCGATTTATATAGCTTTTGTAGTTGCTGCCGTCCGCAATAATTTCTATAGGAGTTATACTATCTATCAATCGGTCAAGATTAATAGTTGGTGATTCTGTTAATAAAACTTTAGTAGAACTTGACTTCGGATAGATACCACAACTGTCAATAATTAAGAGCGATTGATTTAGAAAAGAATAGCTATTTTGTAATGAATCATAGCTGATAAAATTTATGCGCTCTGCAATTTTATAACCAGAAATAAGGTAATCTGGTTTGTTCTGTTGATTGGTTAAGATGGATAAGTTTTTACCGTTCCTATTAAAAATAAGACTGCTTCTGGTTTGGTGAAGTACTAAAGCTTCAACCTTATCTTTGGTTTCTAACTCTTTGTAAATAGTATACCCTTGAAAACATAAGATACTTGTAAGAAAGAAAACTATACGTCTGTAGCTAAACCGTGTCAATAGTTCAACACCCATCACAATAATTATGAAAGATGTCACTAGCTGAATAATATCAAAAGAAATAGCACTAAAAATAAAGCTTTCTTGATTGGCTGCCCAGGCAATTATATTATTCATTATACCAATAATTTTATTATATAACCAGGCTAACTGATTTGGTAGCCAGCTCACAAGAGACAGCAATATTACTAAAATGCCCAAACCTAGAATAACACCCAATGCAGGCACAATGACTAAGTTGGAAATAAAGAAAAGTCCGGGAAATTGATGAAAATAGAATAGGCTTATGGGCAACACACCTAATTGAGCCGCAATACTTACACAAAGCAATTGCCATAAATATCGTACTATTTTATGCTTAGGAAGCCATAAATTCCTAAGTATTGGAAAAATCCAAAGTATGGCAAAAACAGCGGCATAGCTCATTTGAAATCCTACTTGAAATAATAAGTTCGGATTGATAAATAACAAAATAAATAGTACAGAGAGTGCCAGTATATTAAAGGTATTACTAGGCCTATTTAAGTATAGGGCATATGCTACAAAGGTGAACATAGTCGTAGCGCGTATAATGCTAGCTGAAAGACCGGCAATAAAGGCAAAAGCCCATAAAAGGAGTACAGATAAAACTAATATGATGGTTTTGCCTTTGTGAATTTGTTTCAACGGACTCAATAAAAACTGTATGAATAGGAGAAGAATACCAATATGTAATCCGGATACAGCTAAAATATGGACGGCACCAGCTTTCTGGTAGTTTGTATAAGTCTCTTCAGATATATCTGAACGTTGTCCTAATAATAAGGCTTGAATTACCCCTAATTCATCAGTTCCAAACCTCTCCTTTTTAAGTTTTGATATAATTTGGTTCCGTGTCCTGGAAGCTATTCCTTTTAAGGTAGCATTCGATCTTACGATGGTTTTGAACTGCCTTGGGTAAATTCTCATTTGGTGATAAATGCCCAAATTCTTCAAATACTTTTTATAATTGAATTGATGCGGATTCAAAGCAGAATGGATAGGCTGAATTTCAGTATACGTAAACAGTTCGTCATCAACCTTTAAGCTAGGTAGCGATGAGTCTTTGAAGATAGAAATTAATAGGGTGCCGTTTACAGGCTTTTCGCCAACACTTTTTACTGATGCATAATAGCGCGACGAAAATTGATTCGGTGTTAGAACTTCTTTGATTTTGAGTTTCCAAAGAGTATTTTCGGTAGTTGAGATACTATTGTAGTGGTTACTGTTGTTAATAGGCTGTGCAATAGTGTAGGTATAGGTGCCTAGTGATATGAATGTTAAGGCAGCTATAATGCCGAAAAATGTTGATGTTGTTTTCTTTTCAAAGAAGAAAACAGCAGCTAGAATAACAAAAAGTAGTACAGTACATCCTATAACATATGCCGGATTAAAGGAGGTAAAGTAACCTATTAAAATTCCAATGATGAGTAAAAGCGTTAGTCTGATTGGGATAAACGCTAAGAGTTTCATGTTATAAGATTCTTGTGGCCTTTACAAATGCTTGGTTCCAGAATCCATCTCTCAAAGAAGAAACGGTAACACCTCTAGAAGATGATGCGTGAATAAAAGTGATTTCATCATTATCGGTACCAACGACCATACCTACATGGTTTATGCGTCTAGAACCTCGTGTGGTCTTAAAAAATAATAAGTCGCCTTTTTCAACATTTTTAACGGTAACCCTGCGACCTTCTTCAGCCATGTGAAAAGAAGTTCGTGGTAATTGCACATCATGCTCTCCAAAAGAAACATATAAAAGACCGGAACAATCCATTCCTTTTTTTGTGGTACCACCAAATTTGTATCTTGTACCGGAAAATGAAAGTGCCGTATTGATTATCTCGTCTGCTTTGGTATTCGTGATTCTGGTAACCACCCTGCGCTCTTCTGTTATTGTGGGCTCTGTAATATTACCGATACGTGCATTATTAGCGGCGGCAACAGATATTTTGCGATTCTTGTCAGAACCATTACTTTTTTTAACCGCACAACTGGCTAAAAAGAAAATGATTATAAAGTATGGAAGTTTGCGCATAAAAACAGAATGTACTCTATAGTACGTGTAACTTCAAAATTATAGAATTATTTTTTAAAATGAATAAACCTAAACAATTTTGGCATTTTCTATGATTAAAGAAGCTACTTTAGAACTGGCACCAGATCCCCCTAATTTGGCAATAAGTTCTTTATAGGCATCTAATTGCCTGGTTCTTTCTTCTCCGTCCAAAATCAAGCTTAATTCTTTTTTCAGATTTTGTTTGGTGAAATCATCTTGTATTAATTCCTTCACCACTTCCTTTTGCATAATAAGGTTGACTAAAGAGATATATTCTAGGGTAATAATACGTTTTGCAATTTGGTACGAAATCCAGTTAGCTTTGTAGCATACCACTTGCGGTACTTTAAACAAAGCGGTTTCTAATGTAGCGGTGCCACTGGTAACAAGTGCAGCAGTGGAAACCGTGAGTAGGTCATAGGTTCTATTTTTAATGAACTTTACGTTGGTGTTCTTTAAAAAAGTAGTGTAAAATCCTTTGTCTAAGCTAGGTGCACCGGCAATTACAAATTCATATTCAGAAAAATTATCAGTTAGGGAAAGCATCAAAGTGAGCATTTTTTGTACTTCTTGCTTTCGGCTTCCGGGTAATAGTGCTATAATGGGTTTGTTAGGGTCAATACCGTTTTTGGCTCTAAACTCATTTTCGTTTAATTCTGGTCTATTGGCAATAGCATCCAACAAAGGATGTCCTACAAAATTGACCGGGTATTTGTGTTTCTTTTCGTAAAATTTTTTCTCAAATGGAAGAATTACGTACATGTGGTCGACTGTCGCTTTTATTTTTTCGATTCTACTTTCTCTTGATGCCCAAATTTGTGGAGAAATATAGTAATTGGTCAAGAAATTATGCTCTTTCGCCCACTTTGCAATACGTAAATTAAATCCTGAATAATCAATAAATATAATAGCATCAGGTTTAAAGTTTTTGATATCTTGTTTACAGAATTTAATATTTTTGAAAATGGCATTTAGGTTAAAAAGTACTTCAAGAAACCCCATGAAAGCCATTTCTTTGTAATGTTTTACTAATTTTCCGCCTGCTTGCTGCATTAAATCACCCCCCCAGCAACGAATCTTGGCATCATTGTCTTGCTCAATAATCGCTTTGATGAGATTTGACCCATGTAGGTCGCCAGAAGCTTCACCTGCAATAATATAGTATTTCATTCTTAAAAGACTTTATAGTAAAGAATTAGAAATGCGGTTAAGATAGTGGCTATTAAAACCCCTTTGGCTCTGTGGTCTCTTTTAATTTTTAAAAATCCGAAAAAAGCGATTAAATTAAGAATTGCCCCCAAAGCTAAAAGGCTACCAACGTGTTCTTGTCTAACAGCGGCCACGTAAGTTTCTACAATCTGTAAATCTGAGAATAGAAGGATGTATAATAATGTGCCTAAGACATTCGCAATAATACCTACAATAAAACCTATGAGTATTTCTTTTTTGGTGTTCATTTAAAATAGTTGTGCGATGTGATTTGTTTACTGTGATTTAAAGTTCCCAAGAATTCAATTCTTGAATGATGTGGTGAGCAGTTAGGTCAAATTGGGTTGGAACCACAGAAACATATCCATTGGCAAGTGCCCATTCGTCGGTATCTTCACCTTTGTCTAATAATTCAAATTTTCCTGTGAGCCAATAATAATCTTTGCCCATGGGATTGGTACGTCTATCGAATTTTTCTTTCCAATTTGCCTTTGCCTGTCTACAGACTTTTATACCTTTCAATTCTTTTTTGTCAAGCTTAGGTATATTGACGTTTAAGACAGTGCCTTTAGGAATACCGTTTTCCAGAGCTTGGTTGACAATGCTGAATATAAAATCTTGAGCCTGCGAGAAATCTGCATTCCAATTATAATCACAAAGCGAGAAACCAATAGCAGGTATGCCTTCAATTCCTGCTTCAATAGCCGCACTCATGGTACCGGAATATATGACATTAATCGAAGAGTTGGAGCCGTGATTAATACCGCTAACACAGATGTCAGGTTTTTTTGTTAGTAATTCTTGCAATGCCAATTTTACACAATCTGCAGGTGTGCCACTGCAGCTATATTCGTCAATATCTCCATTGTCAAGGTCAATTTTCATTTTTTTAGAAAATAATGCAGTATCTAGGGTAATAGCGTGCCCCATGCCAGATTGTGGACTATCGGGTGCTACCACAATTACATCTCCTATTTTTTTCATAATAGCGATGAGCATACGTAATCCTGGTGCGGTAATGCCATCATCATTAGTAACTAAAATCAATGGTTTTTTCATAACATATACTTTCTATAGTAAAAATACGTTTTTAAATATGATAAGCCCGAAATGCCGTTTAACAAAAAATTAATTCTAAGCAGATTAAATGGCATGGTTTTTTCTTTACCTTAGAGGTTTTAGTGGCTATTACTGCTGCTGCCAACCCTCAAATTAGGAGATATTGAAAAGTAAAGTAAAAGATAATTTTATGAAGAGAAATTTAGCTTACGTACTGTTGTTGATGCTCGCAGCCGTTGCATCGTGCAGTTTTACAAATAAGACTTTTGAAAATGACGATAAGGATAAATTGTTATTAGATTTAATAACCTATGTGCTAGAAAAAGGGCATTATGAGCCAAAAGCCCTTAATGATGATTTTTCGGTACATGTTTTTGAGGATTTTATTAATGTAATCGACCCTACCAAAAGATATTTTGTAGCATCCGATATTGTTGAATTTGAGAAGTATAAATATCAGATCGATGATGAAATTAAAAATACCGATATCACCTTTTTCAATATGGTATATGAAAGATTAATGGAACGTATGGGAGATGCTAAGGGTATATACAAAGAAGTTCTAGAAACTCCTTTTGATTACTCTGAGAATGAAAGTATCAATATTAAATATGATGAAGAGTCTTTTGCGGCGAATCGTGAGGAGCTAAAAGAACGTTGGAGAAAGCAATTAAAGTACGCTACTTTAGGTACTTATGATTCTAAGATTTCTCATATGGAGCAAGATGTTGTTTCAACCAAAAAACATGATAACGGTGAAACGGTAACAGAAGTAAATAATGTGAAATTAAACGATGATCATGACCATACCGCTCATTCACTAAAAGAGGCTGAGGAAGAATCTAGAAAATCTACAGAAACTACGTTAGATGAATTCTTTGATTTTGTTGAAAATTTGGAACGTAAAGATTGGTTCGTACAATACATTAACACTATTGTAGATGAATTTGATCCACATACATTCTACTTCGCTCCAGAAGAAAAAGAAAAGTTCGATACTAGCATGTCTGGTAAATTCGAAGGAATCGGAGCAAGACTTCAGAAAAAATCTGAAGGAGCGAAAATTGTAGAAATCATTTCTGGTGGACCTGTATGGAGAGATCAACGATTAGAAGTTGGTGACGAAATTATAAAAGTCGGACAGAATGGAGAAGAGCCTATTAATATTGTAGGGATGCGTTTAGACGATGCTATTAAATTGATAAAGGGTGCACAAGGTACTATTGTAGATTTAACCGTTAGGAAAGTAGACGGTTCGTTAGATGTTGTTTCTTTAACCAGAGATGTTGTTGAATTGGAAGAATCTTATGCGAAGTCTGCTAACATCATTAGAGGTCAAGAGAAATTCGGAATTATTAATCTTCCAAAGTTCTACGTTGATTTCAATGATTATAGTGAAAGAAACGCCGCAACAGATGTTGCTAAAGAAGTTGAGCGTTTAAAGGATGAAGGCATGGAAGGGCTTATTCTAGACCTACGTGATAATGGTGGTGGATCTTTGAAGACAGTGGTCGAAATGGCAGGTTTATTTATTAAGGACGGACCAATAGTTCAAGTGCGATCTAAAGATAAAGGCAAAGATGTATATAATGATAAGGATGAAAGAATTCAGTGGAACGGTCCATTGGTTATTCTTGTAAACGAACTTTCTGCTTCTGCTTCAGAGATTTTAGCTGCAGCTATGCAAGATTATAAAAGAGCTATAGTTATCGGTAGTAAACAAACATTTGGTAAAGGAACGGTACAAAACGTTATTCCATTAAACAACATGCTACGTAGTAATGAGCATGGAGATTTGGGCGCCATTAAAATTACCACTCAAAAATTCTATAGAATCAACGGTGGATCTACTCAATTAGAAGGTGTAAAAAGTGATATTGTTGTTCCGGACAGATACAGCTATATTGACTTAGGAGAAAGAGATCAATCTAACCCGTTAGGATGGGATAAGATTACTCCTGCAGATTACAAACATTGGGATGGTTACATCAATTATGAAAAAACCATTGCCGATAGCAAAAAAAGAATGGCGGCTAGTCAACAAATAAAATTGATCGAAGAAAATGCAAAATGGTTGAAGGCAGAGCAAGATGAAACAGAAATTTCTTTAAATTATAATACCTATAAAGAAGAGAAGGATAAAGATAAAGAACAATCCGATTATTTTAAGAAGTTAACTGATTATGATTCTAAACTTACTTTTCAATCTTTAAGCTATGAAGAGCAATTGTTCACGAAAGATTCTACATTGCGTGAAAAGCGTAACAGATGGCATAAAAATTTAGCAAAAGATGTTTATGTTGAAGAAGCTGTAAACGTATTAGAAGATTTAGTAATGAACAACATTAAGCAAGGTAAATTGGCTAGTGTAAAGAATTAGATTTTTTTACTTAAAAAAGCAAAGACCGCCACATGTATCATGTAGCGGTCTTTTTATGTGTACATTTGTAATATGTATTCTGTATATCCGTTAAGCATCATAACCCTTTGATGTTAGCAATAACTACTCTTTCAAAGATTCTGTCCTCAAAATATCTTCTATTAAGCTTATAAACAAATTCGTCAAGGTATAACTGTAAGTATTTCCCTTTGACTTTATGATAATTGCCAAGTAAATTTCTTTTAGCGTTACTGATAAATATATGAACCCGTTTTAAGGTTTCTTCGGTAGATTCTTTGCTTGATTTTTCAGTAACGTGCATTTCTATGTAATCGGTTATATCCACATAAGAAGTGCTTTTATCTGTAAAGACAATACTTTTCCGGTCTATAGATCCCTTTATGGTTTCGCTAATTTCAGTAGATTGATGAGTCTGTAAAACCTTAGCTTTAAAATAGCGTACCTGATTGGATTTTTTGCCTGTTTCACTTTCTTCCAATGGCGTGCTTTCAGCCATTACGGCTAC
>Ga0209344_10001136_pt1 | contig 36910 bp, 30 predicted proteins | sample Cruoilmetagenom6_FD_187293 | JGI IMG/M metagenome (GOLD analysis project Ga0209344, IMG submission 187293) | Oil polluted marine microbial communities from Coal Oil Point, Santa Barbara, California, USA - Santa Barbara Oil Seep Sample 6 (SPAdes)... | ecosystem: Environmental > Aquatic > Marine...
GCGAGTACAAAAAACAATGATTAGGCAGCTTCTTTGGCACTGTCCTGCTTTTCATTCTTTGTCGCAGCGACGGCGGGATTGGAAAATTCCATCGTGCCATCATCCACTTTGCCATAGCCCAGCATCACAATGTCTTTGGCATAATTTTGATGCAGCTTCCAAGGCGTAACCGTGCCTTGTTTCGGCAACACATCTTGAGCCCGCTGGACATAGCCAGAAGTGAGGTCAAGCCATGCTTCCTGCTCAAGCGGCGTGTCTGGCAAGCGTGGTGTTGCTTGACGAAGCCCCGTCTTCTCCATGTGGTTGATGACACGCGCAACATATTCACATGTCAGATCGCACTTCAATGTCCAAGAGGCATTGGTATATCCAAAAGATGATGCCAAGTTTGGTACATCAGAATACATCATGCCTTTGTAGGTCATTGATTGCCCGAAATCGACGGGCTTCCCATCGACGAACACTTTCATGCCGCCAAGGACTTCAAGTGTAAGGCCTGTAGCAGACACGACCAGATCAGCCTCAAGTTCTTCACCCGATTTAAGTTTGATGCCGGTCTCGGTAAAAGTCTCTATGTGATCTGTCGCCACAGACGCTTGGCCGCTTTTGATTGCCTCGAACATGTCGCCATTGGGCACAAGACAGAGGCGCTGATCCCAAGGTTTGTAGCTTGGGTTGAAATGCGTATCGACGTCAAAGTCAGGCCCGAGTTCATTGCGCACTTCGTCGAGCAGGCGCTTTTTCACCATGTCGGGTTTTTTGCGACACAGGTTGAAGAAATACATGCCCAAAAGCACGTTCTTCCAGCGGGTAATGCTGTAAGCCAGTTTCGCTGGAAGTTTCGAGCGCAGCCAGTTGGCAAGCTTGTCTTCTGCCGGGCGCGACACAACGTATGTTGGCGAGCGCTGCAACATGGTGACGTGGCTTGCTTTTTTAGCAAGCTCTGGAAGAAGGGTCACAGCCGTGGCACCACTGCCAATGACAACGACTTTTTTGTCTTGATAGTCGATGTCTTCTGTCCACTTTTGCGGGTGAACCATACGACCTTTATAATTTTCAATGCCTGGGTACTCTGGCGTGTAGCCGCCTTTGTAGCTGTAATAGCCTGAGCACATGAAAAGAAAGTCGCATGTGAAGTGGACGATTTCTTGGTCCGGGCCGTGCTGTGTTTCCACAGTCCAGCGAGCGTCATCCGTTGACCAAGACGCTGTCTGTACTTGGTAGCCAAAACGGATTTTGTCTTTGATGCCAAACTCGTCGGTGGCTTCGCGCAGGTAGTTCATAATGGAAGGCGCATCAGCAATCGCCTTGGCTTCCTTCCATGGTTTGAAGGAATAGCCAAGTGTGTACATGTCGCTATCAGATCGAATGCCGGGATACTTGAACAGGTCCCAGGTGCCACCGATAGAATCGCGACCTTCAAGAATTACATATTTTTTGTTGGGGCAATTTTTCTGCAGGTGGTATCCGGCACCAATGCCAGAAATTCCTGCGCCCACAACCACTACGTCAAAATGTTCCATCAAAGCCGACCCCATGAAAATGACAAATTATCAGTTGCGACACTATAACACACTAAATATGCCGCTGAAAAGTCATTGAGCGGTCGTAAACCCGCAGTAAACGGGAGGTTTTTACTTTGTATTTTTCTCTGTGTCGCGTATGCGCAGTAAAGGGGCGACCATTTCTATCCAGCGTTCAACCATGCGGCGTTGTTGTTCCGGGTCGGCGGAGTATTGATCTTGGATCAGGAGTCCGCGGAAAAAGATATTGCTCATCCACGGCAAGAGCTCTGCATCCTCTTCGCGTCCGCTGGAACTCTCGTAAGTCGCCATCATGTGGTCGACCGACTGAGCGTGATAAGCGTGCAGTGTATCTTCTATTTGGACGTGCAGCTTTTTGTCGGTGCGCGATGCAATGAGAATTTCCAAAAGCGCGCGATACTGTGGCGTATTGATGAAGTATGTCCAGTTGGTCAACAGGTCTGATGCGACAAGCGCACAGTCATCTGCTCCAGCCGCTTCCTTGCGTTCAGGCCGGGTGTGGGTTCGGCCCAACAAGTATTCCGCCGTTGCCGTCATCAAATGTTCTTTAGAAGGGAAGTGATGCAGCAGAGCGCCATTGGACATATTGGCTTCCTGCACAACACGCGAGATTGTTGTTTCGCCGTACCCATGCGCCACAAGGCACTTGATGGTTGCTTGGCAAATGGCTGTTCGGGTCTTGAGGCTTTTGGCCTCCTGTTTGCCCATAGTCTCGCCGACTGAGCGTGAAGCCTCGGTGGAGCTTGAGTTCGATGAGTCGGGCATTGATACAGAAACTTTCAAGTACGTCAGGCGCGATTGATGCAAAACAAGTATAGGATTTCCAATTTCGTTCATGCTGTCGCGACGTTACTATAAAAACAGAGCGCACGGTTTGCAATTCAGAACTGACTGTGATGATATTCAGATCGATCTGGACGAAAAGGGTGTTCAAAATGACCCTCGTCCGCTGCAGGAGGCTTGGGAAATGGCGAAAAAGACCGTCCGTATCGGTGGCGCAAGTGGATTTTGGGGCGATGCCTCAATGGCGACCCCGCAATTGCTGGCCGACGGCAATTTGGATTACATCGTCTACGATTACCTCGCCGAAATCACCATGTCGATCATGGCGCGGGCGCGGGCCAAGTCACCTGACCTCGGCTATGCCACTGACTTCGTATCGATGACCTTGAAGCCAACCTTGCGCGAAATCGCAAAACAGGGCGTCAAAATCATTTCCAATGCTGGTGGCGTGAATCCGCAAGCCTGCGCGGTTGCCGTGCGGGCACTGCTGAAAGAGTTAGACCTTGATCTGACTGTTGCAACGTTGACGGGCGATGATCTTATCGATCAAAAAGCGCAATTGGCTGAAGGTGGCTTCGCCGAAATGTTTTCCGGTGAGAGTTTCCCTGACCCTGAAAAAGTACTCTCGATCAATGCGTATCTCGGCGCCTTTCCAATTGCCAAGGCGCTGACCGACGGCGCTGATATTGTCATCACCGGTCGCACGGTTGATAGTGCGGTTACACTGGGTGCCTGCATTCATGAATTTGGTTGGACCCCAGATGATCTCGACAAACTGTCGCAAGGAAGCTTGGCAGGGCACATCTTGGAATGTGGACCCCAGGCAACCGGCGGTAATTTCACCGACTGGGAGCTGGTGATTGAGCGACTTGCTGACATTGGATATCCTATCGCGGAAGTTTCTAGCGACGGCAGTTTCATCACAACAAAACCAGAAGGCACAGGCGGGATCGTCAACGTCGGAACGGTATCAGAGCAGATGCTCTATGAGATCGGTGATCCGCAAGCCTATATGTTGCCGGATGTTGTCTGCGATTTCTCAACCGTCGAAGTAAGCCAAGTCGGCGAGAACCGGGTTCAGGTATCTGGCGCTGTCGGCCATCCGGCCCCGGATACTTATAAGGTCAGCACCACATTCTCAGATGGTTTTCGTGGTGGCCTCACTATGAGTTTCTATGGCATCGATGCCAGCCGGAAAGCAGAGCTTTTTTCAGACGCCGTTTTTGAACGCGCTCGGCGCACCCTGCGTGGATTAAATCTTGGTGATTATACAGAGACAAGTGTTGAAGTGATCGGCGCTGAAAGCCAGTATGGTTCTGCGAAGCGCATTGATGGCGCCCGTGAGGTGGTTGTCAAAATGGCCGCCAAGCATGATGTTGCTTTGGGCATATCCATATTACTGAAAGAAGCCACAGGCCTCGGGTTGGCGACACCGCCAGGCCTTTCAGGTTTCGCTGGCGGGCGACCAAAGCCCATGCAGATCGCAAAACTGTTCTCGTTTGCGATACCGAAAAACAAAGTCTCCATCGAGGTCGCTGTCGGTGATGAGATATCTAATTACGTTGATGCGGCAGGCGAGAAGTTCAATCCAGAATGTCTAACACGCCCAACGGACCCAGCTGCGAAAGCAGAAAGCGATACTGTCGCCGTACCACTCGTGGCACTGGCTTGGGCACGCAGCGGCGACAAAGGCAATAAAGCCAACATCGGGGTCATCGCTCGCAAGGCAGAGTATTTTCCTTACATTTGCGAAACGATGAGCGTCGAAGAAGTAACTACGCGCTTCGAACACTTCTTGGAAGGAAGTGTGGATCGCTACGTGATGCCACAGCCAAATGCACTCAACTTCTTGTTGCATGATGTGCTTGGTGGCGGTGGTGTTTCAAGTCTCCGCAATGATCCACAGGCAAAGGGGTATTCTCAACTTCTCCTGGAATGTCCCGTGGAAATTCCAGCCACACTTGCCAGCCGTGACAATCTCACTGTGTTGAAAGAGGAAGTTTAAGCGATGGCGCGTTTTTCATCGAAAATAAATCCCGCATCTGAAACGTTCGTGAAAAATCGAACTGAGATGTTGTCCTTGATCGATCGATTGCATGAGCTTAACGGACGTGGTGCAGCATATTCAGAAAAGCGCAAACCTCGGTTCGAAGCTCGAGGCCAATTAACACCGCGTGAACGCCTCGCCCGTCTCTTGGATCCGGGCATGCCGTTCATGGTGGTAGGCAATCTCGCTGGTTATCTGGTCGATACGCCCGACCCCGACAAATCAATTGCGGGCTCAACTGTCATTTCTGGCATCGGCTTCATTTCCGGCATTCGCTGCATGATCGTTGTTGATGATAGCGGCATCCAGGCCGGCGCCATGACGTCGGGTGGGGGCTACCGCATCCGCCGCGCAGAGCAAATATCTCTAGAGCAAAAACTGCCTTTCGTGCATCTCGTCGAAAGCGCGGGCGGTGACTTGCTCAATTACAAGGTTGAAGGTTTTAGTGAAGGCGGACGTCTGTTTGGCAGCCTCGCGAAATTGTCGAAGGAAGGTATTCCGGTTATTTCCATTCTGCATGGTTCTTCCACGGCAGGTGGCGCATATATGCCGGGCCTCAGTGACTATGTGGTGGCCGTAAAAGGGCGTGGTCGCGCGTTTCTTGCGGGGCCTCCTTTGTTGAAGGCGGCGACTGGTGAGATCGCAACCGAAGAAGAGTTAGGTGGCGCTGAAATGCACGCTTCTGTCTCGGGCCTTGCTGAATATTTGGCAGATGATGATGGGCACGGCGTTCAAATTGGCCGCGAAGTGGTCAAACGCCTGCAGTGGAATGATGGGTGTCGCCGAAGCGATCCCCGTGACTATGCGGCACCAGATTATGATCCCGATGAAATCGTAGGCGTGGTTCCAACCGACTATCGGATTCCCTATGACATGCGTGAGTTGGTTGCCCGTGTGGTGGATCGCTCAGACTTTCTTGATTTCAAACCGCGCTACGGTGTGTCGACGGTCTGCCTGCAAGCGGAAATCTTCGGTCAAGCGTGTGGCATCGTTGGCAACAACGGCCCGATTGACCCGGAAGGGGCGACCAAAGCCACTCAGTTTTTGCAGCTTTGTGATCAGTCCAATATTCCCGTCATATTTATGCAGAACACAACAGGTTACATTGTCGGCACAAAATCAGAACAAGCAGGCATGATTAAACACGGGTCAAAAATGATCCAGGCTGTACAAAATCTGGAGGTGCCACGCATCACCATGATGACGGGTGCGAGTTTCGGTGCCGGCAACTACGGCATGTGTGGGCGTGGGTTCGACCCGGACTTCTTGTATACATTCCCCAACGCCAAAATGGGTGTGATGGGCGGTGAGCAAGCGGCCAAGACCATGTCCATGGTGGCCCGTGGCCAAGCCGAAGCGCGCGGCATTGAGCCCGATGATGAAGCACTCGGTAAACAAGAAGCATTTCTGACCCATCATTTTGACGGGCAATCAGATGCTTTCTATACGTCAGGCCACATGATGGATGATGGCATGATCGATCCGCGCGACACGCGCAACACTCTTGGCTTTTTGCTCGAAACTGTCTGGGAGGCCCGCAACCGCATTGTGCGTCCAAACAGTTTTGGCATTGCGCGTATGTAAGCAGGATAGGAAATACGATGAGCGAAACATCTGCCATTATTCAAGAACGCGAAGGCAGCGTTCTCAAGCTCTGGTTCAATCGTCCTGAGGCGCGCAACGCTCTCACAGGTGATGTTGTCGACGCCTTGATGAAGACGTTAGACGACATTCGCGATGACCGATCCATCCGAACAATCGTGTTGCGCGGCAAAGGAGGGATCTTCTGTGCTGGTGGCGACATAAAAGGCTTCAAGTCCGGCATGCAAGGCGGCGGTGATCCCAAAGAGATCGCCAAGGGGAACCGTACATTCGGCAACCTCATGGTCAAATTGAACGAGCAACCACAAGTCGTGGTGATGCTGGTTGAAGGTGGGGCCATTGGCGGTGGCTTGGGCCTAGCATGTGTGGGTGATGTCACAATCGTCACGAAAGACACGCGCTTCCAGTTGAGCGAAACCAGTCTCGGTATTCCACCGGCACAAATCGCACCATTTGTTACAGAGCGTGTTGGGCTGACAACGGCGCGTCGATTGATGCTGACCGGCGCACGCTTCAAAGGTGAAGAAGCAGTGCGGTTAGGCATTGGTCACATGGTAGCTGAGGATGCCGCCGACATGGAACGTATGTGTGAACAGGTCCTGGGCCAAATCGCAAATTGTGCGCCCGGCGCCAATGCCGTCACAAAATCTATCGTGTTTGAAACGACAAGACGCCCCCGCGGTGAGGCTCTCGATTTTGCGGCAGATGGTTTTGCAGCCTGCATGTTGAGCGACGAAGGCAAAGAAGGCGTCACTGCATTCATCGAAAAAAGAAAGCCCAGCTGGGCAAAGGAAGAGGCGTGAGAAAGCCATGACACGTTTCAACAGCATACTAATTGCCAACCGGGGCGAAATAGCTTGCCGGGTCATTCGTACAGCCCGCGCTCTTGGGCTACGCACCATTGCTGTCTATTCAGACGCAGACGCGGCAGCACCCCATGTGAAGTTGGCCGATGAGGCAGTCCACATCGGTGGAAGTCCTGTCGGCGAATCCTATCTTCTGATGGACGCAGTGCTAAAGGCTGCGAAAGACAGTGGCGCGGATGCCATCCATCCCGGTTACGGCTTTTTGAGTGAGAACTCCGGTTTTGCCAAAGCCTGTGAAGCTGCTGGCCTCGTCTTTGTTGGCCCGACACCAGATCAGATCGATCTCATGGGCAATAAGGCCGAAGCCAAACGTCGCATGATTGCAGCCAAAGTACCTTGCGTGCCGGGTTATGAGGGCGAAGATCAATCCGAAGCTGTGCTTGTAGCTGAGGCTGGAAAAATCGGTTTCCCCATCATGGTCAAAGCTGTCGCAGGCGGCGGCGGTCGTGGCATGCGCTTGGTGGAGAACGCTTCAGATCTTACGAATGCCATTTCACTCGCACGTTCAGAGGCTGAAAATGCCTTCGGATCAGGCGATCTGATCCTTGAAAAGGCAATCATTCGACCGCGCCACGTGGAAGTGCAGGTATTTGCAGATACGCAAGGCAACACCATTCACTTAGGCGAACGGGATTGTTCTGTGCAACGTCGTCATCAAAAAGTTGTTGAAGAAGCACCTTGTCCAATTATGACGCCCGAACTGCGTGCAAAAATGGGTGCGGCAGCGGTAAATGCAGCAAAGGATATTTCGTATCGCGGTGCAGGCACAGTGGAATTCTTGCTCGACGAAGCAGGTAGTTTCTATTTCCTCGAAATGAACACGCGGTTGCAGGTTGAGCACCCTGTGACCGAATGCATTACCGGGCTGGATCTTGTGGCCCTACAGATCAAAGTTGCCCAAGGAGATGCTCTAGGCTTAACGCAGGAAGATATTTCTTTAAGCGGTCATGCCATCGAAGTGCGTCTCTATGCCGAAGATCCAACACAGGATTTCCTGCCCGCAACTGGTCCGATAGATCTTTGGTCACCGGCAACGGGCGATGGTGTGCGTGTGGACGATGGCATTGCGACAGATGGGGAAGTATCGCCTTTCTATGATCCGATGTTGGCTAAAGTCATTGCTTATGGCGATACCCGCGAAATCGCGCGTCGTCGTTTGGTGGAAGCGCTAAAAGAGTCTGTGTTCTTTGGCACCAAAACCAATAAAGCATTTCTGGTCGACTGCCTGAGCCGCGACGCCTTCATTGAAGGTCAGGCAACCACCGCCTTCATCGGGGATGAGTTTGGTGAGACCGGATTTGGCGAGGACGTGCCATCGTTTGCAGACGCTGCTATAGCTGCGGTTTTGGAACTCGAGCTGGCTGCCGATTGGACAATGGACACATCCATACGTGTGGCACCGCAACTGCGCAATTGGGCAAGTGCAGGGTTGCTTGCCTCGCGCAAACAATATGCATTTGGCGAAACCCTGTTTGATCTAACTGTCTCTCCCACCAGCGAGGAGACCTACCGTGTCGCGAGTGCAGAAGAGACTGCAACTGTTACAGTCGTTTCCAGAACCGCTGATGCCGCACATATTGAAGTTGGCGATGCTCAACATGTGGTGCGTTTTCTCACAAATGGGAACGGTGGTTTCCACCTCGCATTAGAAGGTCGGACTTGGCTTTTTGTTGATCTGATCAATCAGGCTGGTGTGACGGAAGAGGAAGTTGGCGGTGGCCGCGTTACCGCTCCTATGCATGGGCAGTTGTTGGATGTGTTTGTTGCATCCGGTGATGTTGTGAGCAAAGGGCAGCGCTTGGCCGTATTGGAAGCCATGAAAATGCAGCACGAGATATTGGCCGAAGTCGGTGGCACTGTCGTTGGCGTTTACGTATCGACGGGCCAGCAAGTACCAACCGACGAGCTGATGATTGAAATTGAAGAACCCGCGGAAGCGTGAACGAGGCAATCTGATGAAACTATTTCACTGTAAAGGCGCACGCTCTGTTCGCCCTCTCTGGACCCTTGAAGAAATGGGCATCGACTATGAGCTCGAGTCCATGCCGTTCCCGCCGCGGTTCTTGCGGGAGGGATATACTGAGCTCTCGCCCATCGGGACTGTTCCCTATTTCGTTGATGGCGATGTAGAGATGACGGAGTCAGCGGGTATTTCGCAGTATCTTGTGGACATCCACGGGCCGACTGACTTGGGCTTGAAGCCCGGAGACAAGGACTATGGTCTATACCTCAATTGGCTGCACCGTAGTGATGCGACTTTGACATTTCCACAGACAATCCTGTTGCGCTATACGCAATTGGAACCGGAAGAACGTCGCATCAAACAGGCAGCCGATGATTATACGCAGTGGTTTTTCTCTCGGTTGAAGTCGGTAGAACGTGCCACTGAAAGCAGGGAATACCTGTGTGCTGACCGTTTCACCATCGCAGACATTTGTGTGGGCTATGCACTTTATCTTGCCGACACGCTTGGACTGCGCGAGGGCTTTAAACCAAATACAGAAAAATACTATGCACGCCTCACCGAACGTCCTGCGTTCCAACGAGCAATCGAGCTTTAAGGAAGAGACTTAATGTCTGAAAAATATACAGATGGCGAAAGCCCCATTAGTTTCGACAACCGCTATCGTAGCTCTATGTACACGGCCGACCATGACGCCTGGCGTGGAACGCTGCGCAAGTTTATCGCTACCGAGATGATGCCTTACGTCGACGAATGGGAAGAAGCTGGTGGGTTCCCACGCGACCTTTATAAGAAAGCCGCTGACATTGGGTTGCTTGGCTTAGGCTACCCGGAGGAATTTGGCGGCACGCCCGTCGATGACCCGATGTATGCCATCGTTACATCTGAAGAACTGGCACAGATGGGTGCAGGTGGCATCAACGCCAGCCTGCTTGTGCATTCCATCGGCCTGCCACCAGTATTGGCGATAGGCTCTGAAAAAATGAAACAACGTGTCGCACCACAGGTTCTGTCTGGTGAGAAAGTTCATGCTCTCGGCATCACGGAACCATCCGGTGGGTCTGATGTTGCCAATATCCAAACCAAAGCCGTTCGCAACGGTGACCACTATGTGGTCAATGGCTCCAAAATGTTTATCACGGGCGGCATGCGCGCCGACTATGTGACGCTTGCCGTGCGCACCGGTGGTGAAGGCCATGGCGGCATCTCGCTGCTCTTGATTGAAGGCGACATGGAAGGCTTTACGCGCACACCGCTGAAGAAACAAGGCTGGTGGTCGTCTGATACGGCAGCGCTCTATTTTGATGATGTGAAAGTGCCAGTTGAAAACCTGATCGGTGAAGAAGGAAAAGGCTTCATCGGTATCATGATGAACTTTAATTCAGAACGCATCGGCATGGCGGCGGGCGCGAACTCTTTTGCCCGGGTTTGTTTTGAAGATGCCCTTGCATGGGCGCGCGGCAGAGAGACTTTTGGCAAGCGCTTGGCAGACCATCAAGTGATCCGTCATAAGTTTGCCGAAATGGCCCGTCACATCAACGCAACGCAAGCATGGCTGGAACAATGTGTTGTACGGGTGCAAAATGGCGAGACACCCGTCGCTGATCTTTCCTTGTTGAAAGTGCAGGCAACGACAACAATGGAATATTGCGCCCGCGAAGCAATGCAGATAATGGGCGGCGCGGCCTATATGCGTGGGTGCAGGGTCGAACGTATCTACCGCGAAGTGCGTGTGAACGCCATCGGCGGTGGTTCTGAGGAGATCATGCGTGATCTCGCGGCACGTCAACTGGGTATCTAAAAGGGCGATCCAACGGATCAAAGGAAGATTGATATGAGCACCATCAGCGAAAAAGAGCTGGACGAGTATCGCGCGGACGCGTCCGCCTGGTTCAGCGAGAATACGAACGCAGATCCTGATTTCATGTTGCCGCTTACCTTTATGGAGGTGGGCACAGAACAGCAGTTCGATTTTCTACGTGATTGGCAGAACAAAGTTTATGAAGCCGGATATCTGGGTGCCAATTGGCCAAAAGAATACGGTGGTGGTGGCTTAGACCAAAAGTTCCAGGACATCGCGACCCAGGAAATGGGGAAGCACAACGGTCCCATTATGCTGAATGCTATTGGTCTCAATTGGGCAGGTCCGCTTATTCTGGACATGGGCACGGTCGATGAACGCCAGCGTTACATCAAAGGCATCTTGTCGGCTGAAGACATTTGGTGTCAGGGTTTCTCTGAGCCGGAAAATGGATCAGATCTCGGCAATGCGCAGACAAAAGCTGTGCGCGATGGCGATGAGTGGGTGCTCAACGGGTCCAAGATTTGGACAACTCAAGGCAACTTCGCGAAATACATGATCTTGTTGGCGCGAACCAATCCTGATGCACCAAACAAATATGCTGGCCTGAGCTTTTTTTTGTCGCCAATGAATGTGCCCGGCATTGAAACAGTGCCGATCCGCAAACTCACTGGCGAATATGGTTTCACGCAAACCTTCTTCACAGATGCGCGTATTCCCGCTGACACATTGATGGGCAAAGAGGGTGAAGGGTGGCTTGTTGCCATGCGCACGCTGGAATATGAACGTGGCGTCAAAGGTGGGCAGCCGGGTGGTTATGTCATGCGCGCTTCTGATCCGTTTGAAATCATTGATCTAGCCCGCAAAGCAAAACGCAATGGGAAACCTGCTCTCGAAGACCCTGTGATCCGGGATCAACTGGTGCAGTTTCTTGTAGAAGCACGTAGCTTGCAGCTCAATTCAAAACGTGGCCACATTCAGCCACTGGTGCAAGACAATCCATTGTCACTTGCTCTTTCTTCCAAGCTCCAGGCGACTGAATTTATCCGTCGATTGAATGAGTTTGCAATGACATTGCAAGGGCAACACGGCGCCTACTATGTCGGCGAGCCAGATGCATATGACGAAGGCCTGTGGCAGCGAGGTTATCTCAATGCTTTCTCCGCAACCATCGGCGGTGGTACATCGCAAATCCAACGCAACATTATTGGCGAGCATGTTCTTGGCTTGCCCAAGACCCGCTAAGAGGTAGGAATTATCATGTCACAGAAAGCAACAATCGGCTTCAGTGAAGAACAGGCGCAATTGCTTGATGTCGCTACCTCATTTTGTAGAGACAAATCACCAGTCGAAAAAGTTCGGTCACTCTTGACCGACGAACTTGGCTACGACCAAGCAACGTGGAGCGAGTTGGCAGAACTCGGCTGGCTCGCCATTGCCGTACCAGAAGAACTTGGCGGCATTGGGCTCGGTATGGCCGAGGTTGTGCCCGTGGTTGAACAAATGGGACGCGCCCTCATGGCCGGTCCTTTTGCCAGCACGACGCTTGCGGCGCAGGCGTTGGTGGTGGCAGGGACGGACGATCAAAAAGACAATCTACTGCCCAAGCTTTGTGAGGGAACAGTTGCAACACTTGCTTTCAGCGAGCCGAGCGGCAGTTGGGATTTGGATCAGGTCGAATGTAAGGCGACCAAAACCGGAGACAGTATCACTTTGTCCGGGCGCAAAACATTTGTTGAAAACGCTGATGCGGCCGCCTGGATCATCGTAAGTGTATCGCTTGATGGTGCGCCAGCGTTGGTGGCTGTTGAGCGTTCTACATTACCAGAAGCCGCATTGAGACGTGAGACGATCATCGATGAGACACGCCGGTCTTATCAACTGACATTGGACGATGTCAGCGTGCCAGCGAGCAATCTTCTCGACACCGCCAAGGTAGCGGCAGCGCTTGACCATCTGCACCTATGCGGGAACTTGTTGCTGGCTGCCGAAATGTGCGGGGGCGCTGCAAGTGTCATCGACTACACCGTGGATTACCTGAAAACACGCAAGCAGTTTGGCAAATATATAGGCTCTTATCAGGCCTTGAAGCATCCGATTGTTGATGCCCATATCGGGTATGAAAAAGCCCGCTCGCATCTCTACAGCGCAGCGTTCAACTTCGCCCAACAAGGTGAAGGCGAAATCACAACGCGGATCGCAAAAGCAGAGTCCGGGGATGCGCTTTCCTTCGCAGCAGACCGTGCCATTCAGTTCCATGGCGGTTTCGGCTTCACATATGATTGTGATGCGCAGCTGTATCGGCGTCGCTCGCTTTGGTGTGAAAACCAGTTTGGTGACGCAGCCTACCATCGATCCAAACTAGCAGAACTTATGTTTTGAGTGTGTGCCGCGACGGTTAACGTCGCGGCATTCTTCGTTTTGCACCCCGTGTATTTGCGTAGACAATGTGCGCATGAATATACATTGCCGAGCGTGGCCCCATCCGCCACTTTGGGGGTGTGCTTTTGCAGCTTCTGAGGAGAAAAACCCATGTCCGGTCAAGATCGTTACCCCCGCCTTTTTGCGCCACTTGATTTAGGGTTCACTCAGATCAAAAACAGAGCATTGATGGGTTCAATGCACACGGGTCTCGAAGAGCAAGCTGACGGTCACATTCGCATGGCTGAATACTTTGCAGAACGCGCGCGTGGTGGTGTTGGCATGATCATCACAGGTGGTATCTCTCCCAATGAAGAGGGGGGATTGGGTGCGAAACTGTCTACAGCCGAAGAAGCCCAGCGACATAAAGTCATTACTGATGCTGTTCACGAAGCGGATGCAGACGTCAAAATCTGCATGCAAATTCTGCACACAGGGCCTCTTGCAGGGCACGACGGCAGTGTTGCGCCATCTCCTGTGCGTTCTCGCATCGCGCGTGGTGCGCCAAATGAGCTGGACGAGGCTGGCATTGAAAAGCAAATCGCCGATCACGCAAATTGCGCAACCCGTGCAAAAGAGGCTGGATATGATGGTGTCGAAATCATTGGGTCGGCTGGTTATCTGCTGAGCACCTTCCTGGTCGAAAAAACAAACCAACGCACAGACCAGTGGGGTGGTTCCTATGAGAACCGGATGCGTTTCCCACTGGAAGTTGTGCGCCGCGTGCGTGCCGCGGTAGGGGATGACTTCATCTTGATCTTCCGGATCGCCGCCATGGACATGTTGCAAGGTGGCATGTCGTGGGAGGAAGTTGTGCTGCTTGCCAAGGAACTCGAGAAGTCCGGCGTCAACATTATCTCGACCCATTTCACATGGCATGAGTCTGCCGTCCCGACCATCGCGACGATGGTGCCGCGCGCAGCATTCACAAGTGTAACGGGCCGATTGCGCAAAGAACTCAAGATCCCCACGATCACAAGCAACCGCATCAACATGCCTGATGTGGCGGAAGTCGTCTTGGAGCGGGGCGATGCAGACATTGTGTCGATGGCGCGGCCAATGCTGGCGGACAGTCAGTTGGTCAATAAGGCTGCCCAAGGGCGCGAGGACGAAATCAATACCTGCATCGCGTGCAATCAAGCGTGTCTGGATCATACGTTCGGTGGCAACCAAGAGGTGAGTTGTCTTGTGAATCCTCGGGCGTGCCATGAAACTCAGTTGAAATATGAGGCTGCTGCGGTCCAAAAGCGAATTGCCGTTGTTGGCGCAGGCCCTGCCGGATTGGGCTATGCCACGGTCGCGGCGGAACGTGGTCATCAAGTGACCTTGTATGAAGCAGGCGCTGAAATTGGTGGCCAGTTCAATCTGGCAAAACGCATTCCTGGCAAGGAAGAGTTTTACGAAACAATCCGCTACTTCAACAAGATGATCGAGACCAACAAAATCGACTTGCGGCTGAACACACGCGTGACCAGAGGCATGCTGCAGGGTGAAAGTTTTGACGAAATCGTTGTGGCAACTGGAATTGATCCTCGCACACCAGATATTGATGGCATCGATCACCCGAGTGTCGTGCGCTACATAGATGTGATTAAAGGCGATGCCAAGGTTGGCAAAAAAGTAGCAATCATGGGCGCTGGTGGCATTGGCTTTGATGTGGCCGAACTCATAACACATGAGGGAAAGTCAGCATCGCTTGACATTGATATTTTTGCGAAAGAATGGGGCGTGGATTTCAAAAACCACCCGCGCGGTGGCGTCACAGGCGTCGAGCCGGTCGTTGCCAAATCTGATCGCGAGGTTTTTCTCATGCAGCGCAAAGACACGCCTGTCGGTCGTGGCTTGGGCCGCACAACAGGATGGACACACAGACTTACACTCGCCAGGCGAGGCGTGAAAATGATGAACGGTGTGGATTACCGTCGCATTGATGATGATGGCCTGCATGTCCTGTTGCACAATGAACCCATGACGTTGGACGTGGACACGATAATTATATGTGCTGGGCAAGAGCCTCTTCGTGATCTTTATGATGAGTTGAAGGGGGCGGGTCAGCCTGTTCATCTTGTCGGTGGCGCATTTGAGGCCATGGAGTTGGATGCCAAACGCGCGATTAATCAAGCAAGCTATTTGGCGGCTGCCGTTTAAAGGAATACTTGCACTAGTGCGTTCCTTCAGGTGAACTGCGGGCCAAATGGCTTCGTGCGAATTTGCTCGTGTGAAAGATCTGAAGGAGACGTCATGCGTAGCGCTATAATTGTCACAACAAGCCTATTGGCACTGGTTCTGTCTGCGACTGTCTCGACGGTGTTGATCCGCGCGAGCATTGAGGCGCCAGCGGCCGTGGATTCGGTGCCCTTCATTTTGCGCGCGGCCAGTTTTGACGTGACCATCCACCGTGATGGTTTTGGCGTGCCTCACATTTATGGCAAGACGGATCCAGACGTCGCATTTGGTTTGGCATTTGCACATTCTGAAGATGACTTTGCGACAATTCAGGAAGTGGCGATTGCCACACGGGGGCAGCTGGCGGCAATCAAAGGGCCTGATGCCGCGATCACTGATTACCTCGTGTGCTTGCTGCGTGTGTGGGAAACGGTCAACGCCCGCTATGAAACAGACATCACGCCAGAAACACGCGCATTGGCAGAAGCCTATGCGGACGGCGTGAATTATTATGCCGCTCTAAATCCTGAGGAAGTCGCACCAAGCCTTCTGCCAATGACCGGACAAGATGTTGTTGCGGGCTTTACGTTCAAGGCGCCGTTTTTCTACGGACTACAATCTGAGCTGATGGAGTTGTTTGAGCCGGAGCGGCAACGGGACATTTCGATAGGCCCGGAAAGCGCATTTTTGGTTGTCGATGAAGCTTTTTCACATGCGGGCTCCAACGGAGTTGCCGTTGCACCAAGTCGCTCTGCAGACGGTAAGACGCGCCTCTTGGTAAACTCTCACCAGCCTTACACCGGCCCAGTGGCTTGGTATGAAGCACGCTTGAAAAGCGAAGAGGGCTGGGATGTTGCTGGTGGTGTCTTTCCAGGTTCGCCGCTCATGTTGCATGGTCACAATCGACACTTGGGTTGGGCCTCCACGGTCAATAAGCCGGACCTTGTGGACATTTATGTCCTGACACTTAATCCAGATAATCCAGATCAATATTTGCTGGATGGTATATGGCGCAGCTTTGAGAAATCAGAAGCGCGCATCAAGATAAAACTATGGGGTCCCTTCTGGTGGACGGTAACGCGAGATGTCGAATATTCGGAACATGGGCCAGTGATCCGCCAGGCGCATGGAACTTATGCCGTTCGTTATGCGGGCATGGGCGAGGTGCGCCACCTTGATCAGCGATACGCCATGAACAGAGCGCAGAATTTAGAGCAATGGCTGGCGGCTATGGCCATGCAGGCACTGCCCTCGATCAACTATATTTATGGCGATGCCGATGGAAATATTGCATTGCTCTATAACGGACAAATGCCGGCACGTCGCGCGGGTTTTGATTGGCAGAAATACTTGCCGGGAGACCGCAGTGACCTCATCTGGCCGGAGTATTTGCCGTTCGCTCAGGTCCCGCTTTTGCTCAACCCATCTTCTGGTTTCATTGTCGAGGCAAACAGCACGCCTTTTAGGGCGACCGCTCCGGAAGATGATTTGAAGCCGGAAAACTTCCCTAACTTCATGGGAATAGAAGAACAGATGACCAACAGAGCGTTCAGGGAATTGGAATTGTTCGGGCGCGATACATCCATTAGCGCTGAGGAATTTCTTGCTTACAAGTATGATAATGCCTACTCCGTTCAGTCTGAACTTGCAGCCATGATTACTGAAGTCGTTGCCATGGATGCAAGTGGTGACGCTGATCTGGGCGCTGCTCAACAGATTTTGAAAGATTGGGATCTGCGCACGAACTTGGAAAACAGAAACGCTGCATTAGGTGTCTTGATGGGTGAACCGGTTGTGCGGGCGCGTCTGTCAGGCAAAGAACCGCCAGAACCAATTGATGCGCTTCGTGATGCGATACTGGCGTTGAAAAGGCATTTCGGTCGGTTAGATCCCACATGGGGCGAGGTTAACCGCATCATCCGTGGTGACGTCGATCTGCCCATCCAGGGAGGGCCAGATACGTTGCGGGCTGTGTATGGGCGTGCTTCCGCCGCAGACGGTCGTCTGAACGCTGAGGGCGGTGATACATTCATTATGGTGGTGGAGTGGGACGCGCAGGGAAATATTAAGTCTGAGAGCATCCACCAATTTGGATCTGCCACAATCGATGAGACCTCTCCTCATTTTGCCGACCAGACGCCAATCTTTGCCGATGAAAAGCTCACCCCTGTGTTATTAGATTGGGCGGACCTTGAACCCAATATCGCCGAAAGCTATCGACCCGGCGCACGTTGAAAGCAATATGACCGAACCGTTCACACCATCGCCCGAGTTTAGCGCCGAGCTGGACCGCCTATTTGTGTGGCGGCGTGACGTGCGTCGTTTTAGGTCGGATCATCTGGAAGCTGATGTTTTAGAGGCATTGATCGCCAGAGCTTGTCTGGCGCCGAGTGTCGGCAATGCGCAGCCTTGGCGGTTTGTATCCGTTGAAACACCGAGTTTGCGCGAAAAAGTCATCATCAATTTTGAGCATGAAAATCACATTGCAGCGCAAGACTATGAGGGTGAACAAGCATCTCTTTACGCGCAATTGAAACTCGCCGGGCTGAAAGAAGCGCCCGTGCATCTTGCTGTTTTCTCAGACAGTGACACACAAGCCGGGGCTGGGCTGGGTCGACGCACGATGCCCGAGACATTGGCCTATTCAACCATCTGCGCCATTCACACATTGTGGATCGCGGCGCGCGCTCAAGGAATTGGTGTGGGCTGGGTGTCCATTCTGGATCCAGAACGCCTGTGTGTGGATTTGGACACACCGCAAGATTGGCAATTCATCGCCTACCTTTGTATAGGCTATCCCATTGAAAATCATGAAGATCCAGAGCTTGTGCGACATGGCTGGCAAGAGCGCATCGCATCAGACAAAATATTTTCCCACAAATGACGGTCACGCACGTCCTTGTGACGTGAGGCTATCTGCGCTACACCCTCGCATGATGGTGCCCTCGTAAAACGGGGTGAAAAGGGAATTCGGTTCAAATCCGAAACTGTACCCGCAACTGTACGTGAGGAATTCTTCGTCTCAAATGGTCACTGACGCGCAACGGCGCTTTGGGAAGACCGATGAAGAATAACGATCCACAAGTCAGGAAACCTGCCATCAAGTCGTCCGTCCCAGGCCGGGTAAGCCTCATGGAGCGGTTCACGCAGTGACGACAATGTTGGTTGGTGAAGGACGGGTAAGGCCTGTGCTCCGCGCATGGTCGCGTGGCGTTGGCATGCACGTTCTTCCGTTTTAAAGGACGTCGTTATGTTGCGCACGAAAAGAATACTCTTAGGCACCGCCTCTGCGGTTGCTCTTTCTACCTCTCTCATCGCTGCTGAAGTTGCACCAGATGTTGTGGTGACAGCCACCCGTACTGAAGTGTCCAGAGATCAGGTTGGTAGTTCCATTTCAGTTTTAACCGCGAAAGAAATTGAGGACCGCCAGTATAGCTTCACTGTCGATGCACTGCGCGCAATGCCGGGGATTACTGTATCACAAAACGGCCCATTTGGTGGTCAAGCCCTTGTAAGTATTCGTGGGGCGGCACCCGAACAAACCTTGGTTCTTATTGACGGTGCGATTGTTAATGATCCTGCCAGCGCCGGCGCATCCTTCAATTTTGGGAGCCTCGATCCATATGACATTGAGCGCATTGAAGTTCTTAGGGGTCCGCAAAGCACGCTATATGGTTCGCAGGCCATTGGCGGCGTTGTCAATATCATCACCAAGCGCGGAAATGGGCCGACCCAAGTAAGTGGGTTCGTTGAAATGGGTTCCTACAACACGTTGCGCGCCGGCGCGACGGTCTCTGGTGAAGAAGGTCAAACAGACTACCGCTTGTCTTTGAGTGGGAATCGAACGAACGGCATTTCAAAAGCAGATGAAAACCAGGGAAACACAGAAGAAGACGGATTCAAGAGCTATACAGTTGGTGGGACCGTCGGGTCTAATCTGACCGAAGAGTTTCGCGCCGAAGGGAGATTTCGCTATTCCGACAGTCGAAGTGAGTTTGATGCACGAGGCGGTGTCGGTGGCGATGGGGACAGAGTTGGGCATACGCGAGAGCTACAGACTTCCGTGTCACTCCACCTCAGTACATTCAACGGCATGCTGGAAAATAGTTTGACCGGCAGTTTTGCTATGGTGGACAGAGACAATGAAACCAATGGTGCCAGGTCATTCAGCAATACCGGCGAGCGCACCGCTTTGGAATACCTGGGTGAAATCACGCCCAATAACGCATGGAACACCGTCGTCGGATTGAAAACGGAAGAAACAGAAATTCGTGGCGGATCGTCGATTCGTACCAACAGTGTCTTCGGCCAGGTCCAAGCATTGCCGGTGGAAAACCTGTCGGTAATAGCAGGCATGCGCTACGATGATCACGAGACACGCGGCGGGGTCACAACCTTTCGTTTCACTGGCGCGTATGCGCTGCCCGAAACAGGAACACTCGTTCGTGGCTCATGGGGTGAGGGCTTCAAGTCGCCGACACCTTTCCAGTTGAGTGTGACACCGGCTCTTTCTCCAGAAGAATCTCGAGGATGGGACGTGGGTGTTGAGCAGGATTTGCTAAATGGCAACGCTGTTATTCAAGTGAACTACTTCCAACAGGATACGAAGAACCAGATCGATTTCTTGTTTGGCCCATTTCGTTATGTAAATCTTGACCGGGTCGAAACGGAAGGGGTTGAATTCATTGCGACCGCTCAGCCAGCTGACTGGATCGATGTGAGCGCGAATTTCACACACCAGTCTGCAACTGATTTGACAACCGGTAATCAAGTGTTTCGAACACCTGCGAACCTGATGAGCCTTGATGTAACCACTCGCCCAACGGATTTTCTGACTGTCGGTGGGAGTGTCACATGGAATGGCGACGAAACAGATGTCGCTGGACTTGTTAACGATTGGGCTCGTGTGGATTTGCGTACTGCTTATCAGTTGAGTGATGAGGTTGAGTTGTACGGCAGGGTCGAAAATCTGTTTGATGAGCAATATCAGGATATTCTGGGATATGGCACAGCGGGTGTTTCTGGCTACATCGGGGTTCGTTTCCGCAGATGACAAAACACGCAACCATTTTGGCACTAACCTGTTTTCTATGTGGCTTCGTCGCAGAGCAGACGGGTGCCCAAACGGTTGCGTCTCTTGATTTTTGTGCAGATCAATATGTTTTGGCACTGGCGGATCGTGAAGATATTGTTGGCGTGTCGCCTTATGCGGAAACAGAATTCTCCTATCATGCCGAGCAGGCCCGAGGGCTGCCGAAAATCAAACCAACGGCTGAGGAAATACTCATTCTGTCGCCAGACCTCGTGGTGCGCCAATGGGGCGGCGGTTATGGCGCTGGCACACTGTTGGAGAGCTTCGGCGTGCCGGTCGTCCAGATTTCTTTTGCGATAACAATGGCTGAGACCCGCGCGAATTTATTGCGTGTGGGGGAAGCAATGGGCAAGCTTCCTCGCGCCAGACAAATCGCTGATGAAATGGATGCCCGGCTCTCCGATATCTATGCGCAGCAAACTTCAACGTCAATAGAAGATAGACCGCGCGCACTATACGTGACACCCTCTGGCACGACATCGGGTCGTGGGACTTTTGTGCATGAGGTTTTAAACGCGGCCGGTGTGGAGAATGTGTCTGCCGACTTAGGAAATTCGCCCTGGCATCCGATCAACTTGGAAGCGTTGGCGCTTTCGCCACCTGATCTAATTGTGGCTGGGTTTTTCGACCTGCGATCCAGACGATTAGACAATTGGTCTCTCTCCCGCCATCATTTTCTACGCAATCAAATGGAAACACTGCCTGTATCCTATGTTCCAAGTAGCGATTTGGCGTGCGCCGCGTGGTTTGTGATTGATGCCATTGAGGAAGTTTCAGCCTTGCGCGCTTCGCGCCCCAGCGCATCAACTGCTCAGACAAGGGACTAAGACATGTTCCTTGACCCCACCGCAGTTTGGGTGATGTTGGGCGCGCTGACGCTCGAGGCTCTTGTTGGATATCCAAAACCAATTTGGCGAAGCATCGGTCATCCCGTCTCATGGATGGGTCACGTGATCTCTTTTGGCGAAAGTACTTTGAACAGTTCTGGACGATACCGCATACGAGACTTAGTGCTTGGTTGTTCTGTGCTCACCTTCTTGATCACTCTCGCCGGTGGTGTATCCGTAGGCATCGTTCTTCTGTGTCAGCACATTGCCTGGGGGTGGGCTGTCCAGGTGGTCTTATGTGCTGCACTTTTGGCCAGCCGCAGCCTGCACGACCATGTTCTGACTGTGGCAAGCGCCTTGCGACAAGATGGCTTGGCGGCAGGGCGCGATGCAATCGCGCAGATTGTCGGGCGGGATCCTCGCCAGCTTGATGGAGCCGCCATAAGCCGAGCGGCGATCGAGAGCCTTGCCGAAAACACATCCGACGGTATTGTTGCGCCGCTTTTTTGGGGTTTGATTGCCGGTCTGCCCGGTGTCGCGATTTATAAGGCCGTGAACACTGCAGACAGCATGATAGGACACAGAAACGAACGATATGAGTGGTTCGGAAAAAGCGCCGCACGGTTGGATGATCTCTTGAACTACATTCCTGCACGCATAACGGGATTGTTGTTTGTCATCATCGCGGCGACGAAACGTACCACTGGCGCTTCCTTTGCGATCATGTGGCGCGATGCGCCCAAACATCTGTCCCCCAATGCAGGTTGGCCAGAAGCAGCGATGGCAGGCGCTCTCGGCTGCCGTTTGGGCGGACCACGAAACTATCGTGGTGCCGACATCCCCGAGGGGGCTTGGTTGGGTGAAGGGACAGAAGACATCTGCGGTGACGATATCCTGCGCGCATTGAACCTCTACAAGCGCACCATTTTTCTGATTGGCTCTGTGGTGATTGCCGCCGGAACGATGTGGGAGGTCTTTGGATGAAAGATTTGAGCCATGGTGGAGATTTGGGCTTCCTTGCGGATCTGCATCCGCACGCACCACGCCCTTTAGTTGACTTGAGCACAGGCATCAATCCTGTGGCCTATCCTGTACAATTGGATCAACGAACTCTAGGGCGGTTGCCAGGGCAATCGGATTATGCAGCCTGCGTTGAAGCTTTTGCGCGCTACGCCGCAGTGAGTGAGAGATATATCCAGGTAATGCCGGGGTCTCAATCCGCCATTTCAATTCTTCCAACGCTCATAGAGCCCTGCGATGTGGCAATCCTAGAGCCAACCTATAGTGAGCATGAAATAAACTGGACGCGCTTTGGTCATCGGGTCACCGCTTTCAAAGCCGAGAATGCACTAAGCTGTGATGCCGATATCATCGTGCTCACAAATCCGAATAATCCAGACGGTCATGTGTTTGACCCAAAAACGCTATCGGTTTTGCAAGAGCGACAGGCGGCCAAAAGCGGCTGGCTCATAGTGGACGAAGCGTTCATCGACGCGTCACCAGATGCGAGTTTCTCGGGTAATGTTGAAGATGGCGGGCTGATTGTGTTGCGCTCATTTGGCAAATTTTTCGGGCTTGCTGGATTGAGGTTGGGTTTCGTTCTCGCTCCAGAAATTGTGAATGCCAGACTTAGGGAACGTTTAGGCCCATGGGGTGTGAACGGGTTGGCGCTTCATGTCGGGGCGGCGGCTTATGCGGATGATCAGTGGATCAACACAACACGTGATCGCCTTGATGCTGACAACACCAAACTTGCCAATTTTCTGAGTGAAAAAAATCTTGCGATCAAGGGTGGAACGGCTTTGTTTCAACTTGTGCAAACCGCTCATGCCCAAGACTTGGCATCACATTTGGCATCGCGCGGCATTTTTGTGCGAACATTTGATTATGATGTCACTTTGTTGAGATTTGGCCTACCTGGTCAGCCCAGCGAATGGGATCGTTTGAAACGCGCGCTGGCAGAGTTTGAGGAGATGACATGAGTTCCGATCAGGAAAATGCAGACCACGCAGCCGAGATGAAGAATGTGCAGGCAGCACATCGCGAGAAAATGTCGAAGAAAGAGAACGCGGATAAGGGCTTGTTCTTGTTGATAACGGGAGACGGAAAAGGAAAGTCCACATCCGCCTTTGGCACAATCATTCGCGCATTGGGATGGGGGCATGCAGTCGGCGTGGTTCAGTACATTAAGGGAAACTGGAAAACAGGGGAGCGTCAGTTCTTCGATCGCTTTCCCGATCTCCTAACTTGGCACACGATGGGACAAGGGTTTACTTGGGATACTCAAGACAAGGCGAAGGACATGGAGGCCGCACGTGCCGCGTGGGAGATTTCCAGAGACATGTTGGCGTCTGGGGATTTTGATCTGATCGTTCTAGATGAACTGAACATCGTTCTGCGTTACGACTATTTGCCAGTTGCAGAAGTTCTTGAGGGTTTGATGGCGCGGCATCCGCGGACCAGTGTGATTGTGACAGGGCGGGACGCCAAAGAGGTATTGCGCGATAAAGCGGACTTGATCACGGAAATGGCACCCATCCGCCATCCGTTTGAAGCCGGGATAAAGGCCAAACGGGGCATAGATTATTGAGCTCTGGTGTTCAGAAATACATCGCAGCGATCACCCTTGCTGGATTACTGTGTGTCGCAATGATTGCGGCACTCTTCCTGGGGTATGCATCACTCAGCATTGTGGAGGTTCTGTCCGCACTGGTTGGAACTGGCGATGAGCGATACGTCTTCATCGTTCAGGAAATTCGACTTCCCCGCATACTGTTAGGCGCAATGGTTGGTGGGTCCTTAGGCCTGGCGGGAGCGGCTATCCAAGGATTGTTGCGCAATCCATTGGCCGATCCAAGTGTCATCGGCGTGTCTTCCAGCGCAGGTTTGGGAGCCGTTATTGCAATTTATTATGGCTTTGCCGCTGTTGCCTCCATCGCGATCCCCGTATTTGCGATCGGCTTTGCAATTGCCGCCATGCTTGTTTTGGTTTGGCTGGCGGGGAAAGATGCCAGTGTGTTGACACTCATTTTGGCTGGTGTTGCCATATCAAGCCTTGCGGCTGCCTTGACATCTTTGGCTATGAACTTGTCATCCAATCCTTTCTCGTTGAATGATATTATCCTCTGGTTGTTGGGATCGCTTTCGAACCGAAGTTATACGGAACTTATGCTTGCGGGTCCTTTCATGCTGGTCGGGTGGATTTTGTTGTTAATGGCGCGCGGCGCACTACCAGCATTAAGTTTGGGTGAGGATGCAGCGGCTTCGCTGGGCATCAATCTGCCGCGCTTGCGCTTGCAAACAATTTTTGGTGCAGCCTTGAGCGTTGGTGGCAGCGTCGCTGTAAGTGGTGCCATTGGTTTTGTCGGCCTTGTCGCACCGCACCTCGTGCGCCCATTCGTCGGTCATGATCCCGGGCGCCTGTTGGTCCCCAGCGCCTTTGCAGGGGCTCTTTTGCTGGTGATTGCGGATATAGGTGTGCGCATTCTTCCCAGCGACACCGAACTGAAACTCGGCGTTGTGACCGCACTACTAGGTGCCCCTTTCTTCTTGTGGCTCATCATCTATACACGACGGAGCATGCGATGATTGAGACCCGCAATATCAATGTGTCCCTTGGTGGTCATGAGGCTGTTAGTGATGTTTCTGTAAGGGTGCAGCCAGGCGAACTTGTGGGGTTCATCGGGCCCAATGGCGCAGGTAAGACAAGCCTGTTTCGTGCCATTTTGCGCTTAGCACCCATCACAAGCGGCAGCATTTTTTTGAACGATGTGGAGATTTCGAAAGACGCAGCGCATGTGCATGCACGTGCAATTGCTTATCTTCCGCAAGGTCAAAGTGTGGCTTGGCCGTTGACGGCCCGTCGCTTGGTCACCTTGGGACGCGTGCCACATCGCACAACATGGGCCGATTTATCAAGAGCAGATGAAGAGATGATCGATGCAGCACTTGCTGCAACGGACGCGGCAGAATTTGCAGATCGCCCAGTGAATGAATTATCTGGCGGCGAACGCAGTCGGGTTCTGCTTGCACGCGCTCTAGCGGTGGAGGCATCTACTCTCTTGGTTGATGAGCCCACGGCATCCTTGGACCCCTATCATCAGTTGACCACAATGGAGGCTCTGAAAGGCGCTACCGCAAATGGCGCGGCCGTTGGCGTGGTGCTGCATGACCTTAATTTGGCAGGTCGCTATTGTGATCGGCTTTACTTGATGCACGAGGGAAAGATCGCAGCAGAGGGTGTGCCGGGAGAAGTGTTGACGGACAAAAATTTGGCGTCAGTTTACCGCGTGTCTGTGCGGCGTGATGACCGCGGCGATGTTGTGGTTGATAAACGCTTGGCCACGAAGGCATGACAAAGACGTTGATGCTACAGGGCACCGGGTCGGATGTCGGCAAGTCCGTTCTGGTGGCTGGTTTGGCGCGCGCTTATGTTCGACGCGGTTTGCGTGTTCAGCCTTTCAAACCACAAAACATGTCCAATAATGCTGCCGTTGCCAAAGAAGGGGGAGAGATTGGTCGCGCCCAATGGCTACAGGCGCTGGCATGCGGTGTGCCGCCAAGTGTTCACATGAACCCGGTTCTGTTGAAGCCACAAAGTGATGTGGGGGCTCAGATCGTCGTGCATGGAAAATTCTATGGCACCGCAGAGGCTGCCGACTATCAAAATCGGAAACGTGACCTGTTGAGTGCTGTGATGTCGAGCTTTAATCGACTGACGGCGGATGCGGACATTGTGCTGGTGGAGGGGGCGGGCAGTCCGGCGGAAATTAATTTGCGCGCAGGTGACATCGCAAATATGGGCTTTGCACTATCGGCGAATGTGCCAGTTGTCCTTGTGGGCGACATTGACCGCGGTGGGGTCATAGCGAGCTTGGTTGGCACTCACGCTGTGCTGTCTGGTGAAGATCGGCAGATGGTGAAAGGGTTCATAATCAATAAGTTTCGTGGTGATGTTTCTCTGTTTGACGAAGGATTGTTAGAGATCGAACGGCGCACACAATGGGCAGGGTTTGGTGTGCTTCCATGGGTAAAAGCCGTCGCTGATCTGCCAGCAGAGGATGCCGTGACTTTGGAGAAACCGCGCGCACCGTCGAAAGGTGTGGTGAAAATCGCGGTGCCCATGCTGTCACATATTGCTAACTTTGATGACGTGGACCCGTTGCGCACAGAGGTCTCGGTGGATTTGCAATTTGTCCCCCCGGGACGGGCGCTGCCGGGCAATGCAGACCTTGTGATCCTGCCTGGAACAAAAGCAACAATTGCAGACTTGGCCTTTTTTCGCACTCAAGGATGGGATGTCGATCTGGCAGCTCATGTGCGGCGTGGCGGGAAGGTTCTGGGTCTGTGTGGCGGGTTTCAAATGCTGGGGGAAGGTATTTCCGATCCTGACGGAATAGAGGGCACTGCAAAACTTGCGAAAGGCTTAGGCTTGATCGACATGCAAACGACAATGCGGCCGGAAAAGCAGGTAGCAAATGTGGTGGGCTCTACTCTTGCCGGTGATATTTCGTTTACGGGCTATGAAATTCATGCAGGGCACAGTACCGGCTCGGCTCTTTCTCAACCATTCGTCTTGATCGGCAATGCGCCGCACGGAGCAATCACTGCGGACGGCAACATTATGGGTGCCTACGTGCATGGCTTGTTTGAAAGCGGCGGCTTTCGGCAACATTTTCTGGCGCACCTGGGTGCCAAGAGTGATGGGACAGATCATCATTCAAAAATTGATCGTGCACTTGACGTGCTCGCGGATGAAATGGAAACGGCGCTCAACCTGGACGGTTTGCTTACCGTTTCGGCGATGGCGCTTTGAGCGTAAGTGGCAGCCCTGCTATGACGGCAATCACTGCATCAATTTCAGCGCTTAAGCGTTGATGCAATCGTCCCGCCTCATCACGGAATGCGCGTGCCATTGCATTGTCTGGCACAATGCCCCACCCAATTTCATTTGAAATAAGCACAACCCGCGCAGGGCATGTTTTGAGGGCGTCCATCAGGTCGTCCACCGCGGCTTCAATGGAAATGTCTTTTTCCATCAAGTTTCCAAGCCAAAGCGTCAGGCAATCCACGAGAACAACGTCGTCAGGCAATAGGTTTTCGCGAAGCTTTGTCGCTAATGCCGTGGGTTCTTCAATCAAAAACCAATCCTCGCCTCGTTGCGCTTGATGGTGCGAGATGCGTGTGGCCATTTCACCATCGCGCGCTTCAGCTGTAGCAATATAAACCGCGCGCCCAGAAGCCTGACGCACCAACCCTTCGCCGTAACGACTTTTTCCTGACCGGGCACCGCCAAGAACAAGCGTTGCAAAAGGGCCTTTCGGGGGTAGCTCAAAACTGTTTGATGTCACGATCTCATCCTCATAGAAAAACCACACACATCAATAGCAACAGGGTTTCGGTGACCTCAATACCCGCGCCCAGTGCGTCACCCGTTTGCCCGCTCAACCGCCAATGGAGATAGATCGCCCAGATGCTGAGAGCAATGGGCCCGAACACAAATGCGGGTGACATGAGAACCCCAAGCAGCAGCACGCAGCTCCAGATCCAGGGTGTTGCAACGGAAATTTCCCATGAGAAACGTTCACCCGATCCTTCGCTTACACTGTTTGAGGGCTTCAGCACGGGCAAGTAGTGTGCCCAAAAAAGCGGACCAAGCCGCGCCCAGGCACAAATTGGGATGATCAGCCAGATCTGCCCGCTCCGCGCGATCAACATCAACAAGACGAGTTTCAAGAGCATTTGTGAGATGAGAGCGACGACACCAAACGTTCCGATATGTGGGTCTTTTAGTACGTCATGAAAGCGGTCTGGGTTTGCGTGAGACGCACCCAATGCGTCGGCCAGATCGGAAAGCCCATCAAGGTGCAAGGCACCTGTGATCATCGCCCAAACACTAAGCGCGAGAACGGCACCAACCCATGGGTCGATGTGGTTTCCAGCGTAAAGCGTCGCCGCTACAATACCACCGATCAACAGGCCAACCAATGGGAAGTAGCTCGATGATCGCCCAAGCGAGGAGGGTTGGAAATCATGTATTTGTGGTGTGGGAATGCGGGTTAAGAATTGCACAGCAAGAACGAATGATTGCACAGGCTGGGTCATGGTGCTTCTCTCAACTTGGTCAATTGTATATGGCATTCATCAAGTTCGGGATCATGGGTGCTGACGAGCTGCATCATGGAAGCGGTAGGAAGAGAGATCTTCCAAGCAGAGGAAAAAGATAGTCCCAATTGTGTCACGAGCAGGCTGCGCATGACACCGGCATGGGTGACGAGCAGCACGCGCTCACCTTTTGCTGCACGTGCCAACGCTTCAAACGCTTCTGAAGTGCGGCTGCAGAGAATTGCCCAGGGTTCTCCGTTTGGCGGAGGGGAGGCGGTTGGGTCTTCCCAAAATGCTGTGAGTGCCTTTTGGTCTTGCTCCCAAACCTCTTGTGTCGACATGCCCTCCCACACACCAAAATCCAACTCTTGAAACCGATCATCAATTTGCGCGGGCGGAGATAGGGTTTCTGCAAATTTCCGACAGCGTTGCAGGGGTGAGGAAATGATCCGATCCCATTGCTTGCCGCTGGTTTGGCGCGACAGGTCGGCCCATCCTTTTTCAGTGAGGGCTGGATCGCTGAGCCCACAAAACCGTCCGGTTAAAGGCGTGTCGCCATGGCGCAAGACATCGATGGTGCAGGTATTTTTCATGAGGCTGTCGACACACCGGCGCTGTCAAATGTCGCCATATCATTGTGCAGGGCGCAGGCCATGCGCACGAGTGGCAAGGCAAGAGCTGCACCGCTTCCTTCGCCAAGCCGCAAGGCCAAGTCAAGCAGCGGGTGCGCATCCATCGCCTCCAGAAGTGCCGCATGGCCAGGCTCTGTGGAACGATGGGAAAAAATCATCCAATCGCGAATGGATGGATTGAGTAGAACTGCAGCCAGGGCGGCAGCGGAGCAAATAAAGCCATCCACCATAATCGGTATGCCCGCCTGTGCGCTACTTATGAAGGCGCCGGTAAGGGCGGTGATCTCATGTCCCCCAATCTTCTGCAAAACCGTGAGAGGCGCGCCGTCACCTGCTTTGAGGTCATGGAATGCGAGGCTGTCAGACAGCACCTGGGCTTTTTGAGAAATGCGCGTGCCATCAAGCCCGGTGCCAGCCCCCACAAGCTGTGAGATGTCGCGTCCTGTCAATGCCACTGTGATCGCGCTGGCGGAGCTGGTGTTTCCAATTCCCATTTCACCAAAAATCAGAAAGTCTGCTTCTGCGGTCACAGATCTGGTGACGGCTCGTCGACCGGCCTGCAAGGCGTGGATTAGCTCATCTGGCGTAAGTGCCGCACCATGCTGAAAGTTGGCAGTGCCATGTGAAATTTTGTCGACATGAACATTGGCTTGCGAGCCCTCGGCCAAAGTACCCACGTCCACCACGTGTAGGGCGGCTCGCTGTTCCCGCGCCAATACTGAAATAGCGGCACCACCGGAAACAAAGTTCGCGAGCATTTGTTGGGTGACCTCGGGTGGGTAGGCAGAGACGCCTTCGGCGGTGATGCCATGATCACCAGCAAACAAAATAATGTGCGGTTGATCAATCGACGGGCGATCAGTTTTAAGAAGGCCAGCAAGTGTAATCGCTAGTTCTTCAAGTTGACCAAGAGAGCCGCGCGGCTTGGTCAGCGTGGCTTGGCGCGATGTGGCGCGGTCCATCGCGTCTTTGTCCGGAGTGGGCGCGTGTTTGGTCAGCCAGTCTGGATAAGTGTCCGCCACGTCGTCCATTTCATTACCTCAACAGAGCTGAAAGTTAGACGTCTTTGTAGCAGATTAGCGCACAAGTCCAAGCATGGTCCTGCGTGCGCAGTTTAGCGCCAACCTGCCCGGTCAAAAATGCGAATAGCAAGAGACTGGTTTTGGCCCAGAGCCGATGCATTGATCTCATCTTCCTTGAATGCGCCGAGTGTGGTGACAGGGCCTTGGGCATCAACGGTCGGCACCGTCGGATATTCATTGTTCCCTTCAGCCAGAATATTTTGAGCCCAGTCGCTAACGAGGAATTCTAGAAACCGGATTGCATTTGCTCTATTGGGCGCGTTGGCGAGGAGCCCGGCTCCAGAAATGTTCACATGCGTGCCACGGTCAAGTTGGTCTGGAAAGATAATGCCAATCTTGTCCGCCACGGCGCGATCTGCGGGGTCATCTGAACCCATCAGGCGAGCGACATAATAGGTGTTGGCAATACCCAGCCGACATTCGCCAGCTGCAACAGCCTTAATCTGCGCTGTGTCGTTACCTTGTGGTGATCGTGCGAAGTTGGCGACTACGCCTTCTGCCCAGCTTTCAGCCGCCTCCGTTCCTTCGTGAGCGACAATCGAGGAAAGCAAAGAAATATTGTAGATGCTGCTCGACGAGCGCACGCAGATTTGTCCCTCAAATTTAGGGTTTGTGAGATCGGCGTAGGTAGCAAGCCCTTCGGGTAAGCCATCTTCCTTGTTGTAAATCACAATGCGTGCGCGTTTCGAAATGCCAAACCAAAGGCCGACAGGGTGACGCAGGTGGGCTGGCACGCGGGCATCAATAATTTCCGACGAAACCGGTTCAAAAAGCTCTGCCTGCTCTGCGTGCCAAAGCCGACCGGCATCGACCGTGAGCAATACATCACCCGGGCTGAACTCACCTTCTTGCGCCAACCTGGCAAGCAGTTCTTCGCTTTGGCCTTCAATGAGGTTGACTTTAATGCCTGTATCTTCTGAGAAGCGTTCGTAAATCGAAAGATCAGTATCGTAGTGGCGCGCGGAATATATGTTCACTTCTTCAGCATTCGCCGACCCAATAGATAGAAAAAGTGCGACAAAACAGGGAAATACGCGATCAAACACAGACATAAAGATCTCCGCCAACGGGAAAGTTATTTTTAATAATGAGTATCAAAACTAAAAATGAATGTAGGCAATCGTTAGCGAGCTGACAAGCGTAAAAGGCCCGTGTGCCGTGGGTCAGTTTGCCGCTGGAAAGAGAAAGAGGTTTTGAGGATCAAAGGTTAGGTCCACTGGCATACCAGCCGTGAAGGCACTCGCATCTGGCAGTTGGACGTGCAGCGGCGCTATCTGGGCATTGTCTGTGCCGACCAGCACAAGCCAGTGTGTTCCTCGAAACCGCACATCGAGTACATGATAGTCACTTGGTCCTGCCGCCTTTTTGATTTTCGTATGTTGGGGACGAAGTGCCAGCTCCATTGGTCGCGTTTCATTTTGCGATTGAGTGCCAATAGGGACCTGACCAAAGGCGAATGAAGCAATCCCTGCATCAATGGAGGCTGGAAAAACTTGTGCCTCGCCAAACAGTCCAGCCACCAGGGCACTTTTGGGGCGCACATAAAGCTCGCTTGGTTCACCGCATTGAAGGATGGCGCCCTGATCCATCACGGCAATCCGGTCTGCCATATCCAGGGCTTCTTCAGGGTCATGGGTGACCATGATGGTGATGGCGCCAGACTGCTTGAGCGTTAACCGACTGCGCCCGCGCAGCTGTCGGCGTCTGGAAACATCAATGCTGGCAAATGGCTCATCAAGCAAAATCACAGATGGTTGTGGCGCCATGGCACGTGCGAGGGCGACACGTTGCTGCTGACCTCCAGACAATGTATGTGGGTACCGGTCTTCAAACCCGACCAATCCCACCTCTGCGAGCACTCGCGCAACTGTTTGATGGTTTTTTTCCGGCTCTCGTTGATCAAGGCCGAAAGCGATGTTCTGGGCAATGTTGAGATGCGGAAAAAGAGCGTGGTCTTGGAATACCATGCCGATCTGTCTTTGTTCGGCTGGAACGTCTCGTCCGGGGGCAGACAAGACGCGTCCATTAAGGTCGATTTGGCCGTTTTGTAGGGTTTCAAGCCCCGCCGCCAGCCGGAGCAGTGTGGTTTTGCCACTGCCGGATGCCCCCAAAAGGCAGAGAATTTCGCCTTCCAGGGCCTCCAAAGAAACGCTGTCCAGCACGGGCTCTTGGTCATATTGGTGACTGACATCTGTGAACTTGAGAGACATAAAACCCAGCTGTGGCGAAAAATTTGTAATTAGGGCGCAAAATTACTTTGCACCAACGAGCGCTATTTGTATCAAGTGTCTAATGTTAGTCACTCAAAAAATAATGCAGGCAGCGTGAAACAGAGTATGGGGTCCCTATTTCATGGACGTATATCCCACTGGGGTGTTGCCACAGGTCTGTTGGGACTGTTTGTCGCCGCGCCGATTTTGGCGGTCCTATGGAGCCTGACCCAAGGTTCGGGTGATACATGGGTGCATTTGTTGCAGACGGTTTTGCCGGGATATGTGGCCAACACTCTTTTGCTTATGGTGCTCGTTGGGCTCATGACGATGGCGTTGGGTGTCGGTAGTGCTTGGCTCGTTGTGAGTTTTCAATTTCCTGGGCAGAGAATTTTAAGTTGGGCGCTGGTGCTGCCGCTGGCGATGCCCGGTTACATCATTGCTTATGTTTATACTGATCTTTTGGAGTTTGCCGGGCCCGTGCAGACTTTGTTGCGCGCGGCGACTGGCTGGGGTGTACGTGACTACGCGTTTCCTCCGATCCGCTCTTTAGGCGGTGCGTCTCTTATGTTGAGCCTCGTGCTCTACCCTTACGTCTATTTGCTGACGAGGACTTCTTTTCAGCGCCAGTCAGTGGCGTTGGTTGAAGCGACACGTGTCTTGGGCGTTACACCCGCGAGAGCCTTTCTGAAAGTTGCCTTGCCCTGCGCACGCCCCGCGATTGCAGGTGGTGTCGCTCTCGCACTGATGGAGACGATTGCTGATTATGGCGTGGCGGACTATTTTGGCGTCTCTACTCTTACCGCAGGCATTTTCAGAACCTGGCTCAGCATGGGAGAGCCCGTTGCGGCTGCTCAAATTGCCGCTGTCCTCTTCCTGTTTGCCACCGTTCTGGTGGCGCTGGAGCGAATGAACCGCCAAGGCACGGTTGCTAATCCCTTAGGGCGCGACGTGGCCGCTCAACGCATTCCTTTGTTCGGAACGAAAGCACTCTTGGCTTGCTTGGCTTGCCTGTTGCCTGTCGTGTTTGGGTTTGTGATACCGGCGTTCGTCCTGACAAAATATGCCGTGAGTGTGGGGGACCCGCTTTTAGGCGCGACGTTCATCTCATTCGCCATCAACAGCCTCAGCGTTGCTGCTGCAGCCGCATTAATCGCCACCGCCATCGCGCTGTTTTTGAGCTATGCAGAAAGACGCGATCCGTCTTCTGCAAACAAGTTCCTTATTCGTTTTGCAACGTTGGGTTATGCCTTGCCGGGCGCCATGGTTGCCATCGGTATTCTGGCGATCGCCAGCACGGTTGATAATCGGATCGCCCTTTTCATGCGCGATACATTGGATCTGCAACCGCGCCTGCTTTTGACAGGCACAGTGGCAGGTTTGATTTTTGCCTATGTGGTGCGCTTTCTCACTGCCGCTTTCAACAGCACTCAATCTGGCTTGGAGAAAATCCACACAACATTGGATGACGCAGCACGTATGTTGGGAGCGGGGCCACGCCGCGTTCTAAGCGCCGTGCATTTGCCATTGCTGCGCGGCCCCTTGTTGGCAGGGTTCTTGTTGGTGTTCATTGATGTCATGAAAGAGTTACCGGCCACCTTGTTGTTGCGCCCGTTTAATTTTGAAACTTTGGCAACACGGACGTACCGGTTGGCGTCAGATGAAAGATTGGCGGAGGCTTCCACCTCCGCCCTGCTCATTGTTGCGCTGGGTCTCATTCCCACCATCATGCTTAGTATTTCCATTGCGCGCTCAACATTCCGGCGCAGGGGATAAGTTCGATTGCGATGTCAGTGCCCCGATATCACCAGGTCCTGTTTCAGGTGTTTACCTGCGATGAAATAATGGTAAGCCGCCCATATGTTCACTATTGAAAAGGCCAGAAGACTGTAGCGCAAGGCCTCTTGTCCATAGGTGGGTTCAAGCAGGTCTGCGAGCATGCCGACTGCTAATGGCCCCAGGCCAAGTCCAATAATGTTGATGATGAAGAGAAGAATGCCAGCTGCCACGGCCCGCATCCGCAATTCCACCAGCCCTTGGGTTTGGCTAAAGGTGGTAGCTTGATAGAAGTTGCCGAGCATAACCGGTATCACCATCGCAAAGAGGGTGATGAAGGAGGTTGCGCCCAAATAAGCCATAAGGTTGAAAGGCGTTGCCAGAAGAAGAGCTACAGCCGTTGTCCAAAGAAACCAGCGGGTATCTTTCGCGCCGAACCGGTCAGCAAGATAGCCGCCAAACGCAATGCCAATGCCACCTGGAATGCCGAGAATAAGGCCAAACCATGTGCCGATCTCGCCTGTACCCATCCCAAAAGATCGGATCAGGAAAGCTGGTACCCAAGTCACAACGCCGTACCCGACAAACGCTGTGAGCGCAGCCGCAAATGCCAAATGACGGCTTCTTCCATAGATATGTCAGTGTTTCCGGAACGCTGGGTTGCGCTGTTGCGCTGCTGCCGCGACGCGGCCTTCGGCCATGCCGCGTTCGGGTTCCCGCATGGTGAAGCGAACGATCACGGCAAGTACCAAACCTGGAATGCCAACGACAAAAAAGGCGATACGCCAGCCGAAATATTCGTTGATCCAGCCACCGGCAAAGAGGCCAAACATAATGCCTACTGGTATGCCAAGAGAATAGATCCCAAGCGCTGTTGCGCGTTTTTCGGCAGGGAAATAATCCGCAATGATGGAGTGCGCGGGTGGACTGCACCCAGCTTCACCAACTCCGACACCGATGCGCGCGATCAATAGGTGCCAGAAGTTTCCGGCCAAGCCCGATACCGCTGTCATAATGCTCCAGACCCCAAGCGCTGCCGCGATGAGGTTACGCCTGTTTGCTCTATCGGCGTAGCGCGCGATCGGAATACCCAACGTTGCGTAAAACAAAGCGAAAGCGAAACCCGTGAGAAGCCCCATTTGCGTATCGTTGAGGCCGAGCTCCAGTTTTATAGGCTCAATGAGAATGGACAGGATCTGCCTGTCAATGAAGTTGAATGTATAAACGACGACGAGCAATGCGAGTGCAAAATGGCTTCCCGCATGCGCTCGACTTTTCACGGCGCTTGTTGTCATGACCCCCCCCAGATGTATTTATGAGGTCACTCTAACAATATCTTACCAAGAAGATACGTACGTCAGTTTTCGGTCGCCAAATATTTCGGTGGCGCAATGCGTTCGAGCACTGCTGCCAACGCAGGCAGGCCAACAATAGCGCAGACCATATTCGCGATAAACATGAAAGCAAGCAGGGCGCCCATGTCAGCTTGAAACTGCAGTGGGGAGAAAATCCAGGTAGCGACACCGCCAGCCAACATCAAAGACGCGTAGACAACGGCCATGCCGGTGCTCAAAAGCGCGCCATGATAGCTGTCAGCAATGTTAAAACCTTCGCGTTGGAAAATGCGAATTTGGCTATAAAGATAGAATGCGTAGTCCACGCCTATGCCTGTGGCCAGAACCAGCACGGGAAGTGTTGTCACTTTGAGGCCAATGCCGAGTGCTACCATAAAGACATAGCCGAGTGAGGTTGCCAGAAGAAGCGGCACACAGCAGCAGATGACAGCCCGCCAGTCCACATAGGCAATGAGAACCAGAACAATAATGGTGATGAAGACATAGACCAGCAAGGGGCCTTCAGAGGCTTCTATCACTTGGTTGGTCGCGCCTATAACGCTAATCCCACCCAACCCTATGCGCGCATTTAGGCCTTCCGCAGGGTGATTGACGGAAAACGCCTCGACTTGGGCGATAACGTGGTCAATCGTCGTTGCTTTGTGATCTCTCATGTATATGAAGAGGGGTAGGATCGTGCAGGTCTGGTTGAGGAACCCGCTTGCTGGGTCAATCTGCGCAGTCGCTGAAATGAGTTGCCGTTCTGTTGATGGCAAACTGCGCCACTTCAAATTACCCAGAGCTGCTATAGACGCTGCAATTCTCGCCTGACTTGCGAGCGTATCAACCCGAACAACACCTTCGATGGTATTGAGGTCGCGGCCCATACGATCCAGATATTTCATGTGTTCAGGATCAATGCAGGCATCTGGAGGCGTCTCTAAGACAAGCACCAATACGTCCGTGGCTATATTGAAGTTCTCGGTAATGAGTGCCGTATCAAGATTGTATTTTGAGTCTGGACGCAGCTCTGAGGCCGCAGGTGTGAGATCGCCCACGTGACGGAATTGACCGACGACCACGGATACACCAAGTAGAATTCCGAGGCAGGCAGTGATGACAATTGCATTGCCCGGGCGGGCGACACCTGCGATCCACGTCATAATGTGTTCACGAAACACGCGAGCTTTGATGAACAGACGAACCTGGTGTTCATCGCGCGAAATGTAAGACGCGAGGAGGGGAAGCATCACAAGGTTGGAGACGATTTTCAATCCTACACCAATCGTGGCAATAACAGCGATATCACGCACGACGCCTACAGGGATGAGGTAAAGCGTGATGAAGCCCACAAGATCTGTTATGAGGGCCATGGAGCCAGGAACAAGCAGGCGGCGGAATGTTTGACGCGCCGCGCTCAACCCATCTTCACCCTTGGCAATTTGGGTCGCGATCAAATTAACCTGCTGCATCCCGTGGCTAACGCCGATAGCATAAACAAGAAATGGCACGAGAATGGCGAGCGGATCAAGGTTGAAGCCAATCAGCTGCAGGACACCCAACTGCCAAATTATTGAGATAACCGAGCAACCAATCGCGAGTGCGGTGAGCTTGAATGATCGTACATAAGCATAGACCGCAACGCCGGTGATGAGAAAGG
>Ga0209344_10001138_pt1 | contig 36894 bp, 30 predicted proteins | sample Cruoilmetagenom6_FD_187293 | JGI IMG/M metagenome (GOLD analysis project Ga0209344, IMG submission 187293) | Oil polluted marine microbial communities from Coal Oil Point, Santa Barbara, California, USA - Santa Barbara Oil Seep Sample 6 (SPAdes)... | ecosystem: Environmental > Aquatic > Marine...
AATCCCAGATTGCATCCCACGAGTCATCTTCATTCTTGTTGACGTCGTCGTTGGTCAGGTCCATCTGGACACCAAGCGGGTTGACGAAGAATTCGAATGCACGCCGCTCGTCGCCGTAGGTGTCGATGACAATGCCAACGAAATCGTCGTTGAATGCCGAGTCACGATCGCGCAGGTAGGCACGAATTTTGTGAGGCTCGGGGTCTTTCGCGTCGAACGCTATGTAGAGGCTCTCGCCATCCTCGACCAGGTACGCAACCGTATCCACCGGGGAAGGCGTGTTCTCACCCGGGCGCGTCTCGATATTGACGTTGACCGGGATCGCATCGGCCCAGGCCGCGTCGTCCAGAATGCCGTCAATAGTGATCGCAGCCGTGGTGCTGGGCAGGTCAGGAAGCGCCGCAGTGGCTAGCACCGGGCAGCTCGCAAGCAATACAAAAAAGCCGGTTAGTCGTCCAATCGAGCGCACGCGCCATCCCCCCAATCCCCGCGAATTACACCTTAGATGCGCGGGAGCGCAGTTTCGTTCAAGTCAATACAGAGTTTTATGGCGTTTTAGCTCCGCCTCTGCCCTGGCCAGAAGGGTGCTCCAGTCGCCCATGCCCCTGGCCCCTTCGACGTTTTGCCGCATTAACTCAAGCCTCTCGTAAATGCGTTTACTCAGCACCTCGAACCGCGGGTCACTTCTCAGCGGTTCGATAATCGGATCTTCGTCGAAGGCCCATACATCAAATGCCTGCGAACTGATGAAGCCCTCGTCAACAGCTTCCATCAGGGCCTCGATAGCGGCATCCTGGCGCCCCTGCATCGTTAGAATTTGTACGTCCCGAATGCCGTGTCCACCCATACCGAGGCGCGGGATTGTGGGAACGATAGCCTCAGCCTGGCCAAGCAGTCGGGCAGCAGCCCGAGGGTGATTGCGTTGCTGTTCAATGTGCGCCAGTAACACTGCCGACGCCACATTAAAGCGATCAACCGGGTCCTCCGCGTCGCCGGCCAGAATCGGCTCGCCCTGCAACAGGGATTCGTACGCGAGATCGTAGTCGCCCGTCATGATCGCCGCCCCCGCGAGCAGCGGGACGATGAACGCTTGTGGAAAGTCAGCATCATCCCGGATTTGCAGGAACATCTCCTTCGCCGCTCCGTAATCTCGCGTAATGTAATGCCAGTAGCCGACGCCGACCGGGTACAACGGGTGATCTTCCGGAAAGGCTTTGACGAATTCGCTTATCGCGGCGTTGTCACCGAATTCCTGGTAAACACCCATGAGACCGCCGCCCGTCATCGGGTCCTGGCTAAGACGTCGTGCTTCCAGTCCCCAGGCAATCGCTTCATCCAGCCGGCCAAGCCGCATCAAGTGGTCGCTGAGGTATTGATAGGGGGTCTCCCACTCCGGGAAGATCTTGATCGCGTGTAGCAAGAGTTCGATGGTGCGCGCGTTCTGTCCTTCCATCGCGTGCAAACTGGGCAAATTAACGTAGGGAATCCGGCTGAGCGGATCAATGGTCAATGCCGTCGTCAACAGGTCGATGGATTCCTGAAGATCGCCTTCATTGCGACGCAGCGATGCGAACCAGACGTAGGCATCGGCCATGTTTGGATTGAGCTCGAGGGCTTTGTCGAACGCCGCCGCCGCGTCCAGGTTGCCGGACCCGACTCGCGTTGTCTCCCACTTTGACACTTCGAGGAGGCCGCGCGTGGCGTAGGCTTGCGCCAACTCAGGGTCGATTCGCAGGGCCTTTGCTACGTGAGTTTCGGCGATCTCGAAAGCTTCTTCGGCCGCGATCGACCTGTGGTTTGACAGTGTGACCAATACGGTCTGGGCGAGTGCTGCGTGGGCTTGCGCGTAGGCGGGGTCGAGTTCAATCGCGTTCTCAAAGTGCTGTCGTGCGGCGATCAGCGATGCAAACGTCCGCCGCAGGAGGTTGTCCCGGCCCGCAACGTATTCTGCATATGCGTCAATATTGTCCGTCGGGATGACTGCGAGGCGAAGCTCCTGCTCTGGCGTCAGAGCGGCGTGCAGGGAAGATGCGATCTGTTCGGAGATTTCAGTCTGAATTTCAAAAACGCTCTCTATAGTGAGCTTCCGGTCGTAGGTCTTGGCCCAGATATGTTCGTCGGTAGCGGCGTCGATCAACTGCACAGTGATCCGCACCTGGTCGCCCGAGCGTTGCACGGCGCCTTCCACAATCGTGCTCACGCCGAGTTCCTCACCGATCTTGCGCATGTTCCGGTCGGTATCCCGGTACCTGTTGACAGAGGTCCTGGAAATGACGCGCAGCGAATCGATTTCAGCCAGGCGCGTAAGAATATCGTCATGGATACCGTCCGCGAAAAACTGGTTTTCCTCTATGGAACTTCGGCTGTCGAAGGGCAGTACCGCGATTGAGTTGTGCACGACCTGGTCGCCCAGGTTGAGTGCGTCACCGCGCATGCCGGTAATGTTGAAGATGATCGAGATACCGAGCGCAACGACGAGCAGGGCAATAATGAAGTAGTTCTTGCCGCCTCGGGCTTCGTGCACGGGGGTGGAACGGTCGACATTTCGATCGAGCCTGACGCCTTCCGGCGTGACCTCGAAAATCCAGGCGGCGACCAGCGCCACCACGAAACCGGCGGCGACTATCATCACATAGGCCTTGAAGAACCACTCCGGTGCACCAAACGTCGGCAGCAATACCGAGCCTGCTTCGATCAGGATCCAGGAGACCAGCGCGTAGGTGGCCGCGACACGATGGACGTTCCGGCGACGTAGTTCTGTTACGAATGCGGGCATGTGGGGATTATGGCGCGATTCGCGGCGTTTAGCAGCCCTTCGCACTACCGGTGATTGAGCTATAGTTGCCGACAACAACAAGAACGCAGGATCGCTCATGAAGATCTCACGTCGAAATTTCCTACGCTCGGCATCAGCACTCGGTGCCGTCGCTGCGCTTCCCGGATGGGCCTGCTCGCAAGGTCCTGCACGCAAGACGCTCGATATCCTGATTCTGGGCGGAACCGGTTTCATCGGACCACACGAGATCAACTACGCGTTGTCCCGTGGCCACAAGGTCACGATATTCAATCGAGGCAAGACGGCGCCAGGCATGTTTCCAGACGTAGAGACACTGATCGGTGACAGGGATGATCAACTTGACGCGCTCAAAGGCCGGGACTGGGATGCCGTCATCGACAACTCTGGTTTCTATCCGCGCCATGCGCGCCTGTCCGCCGAGTTGCTGCACGGACATGTCGGCACGTATATGTTTGTCTCCAGTATTTCTGCCTACGCAGAAACACTAAGTGTCGATGATGACGAGTTCAGCGGTGCATACGGCGTCATGGACGATCCGACCGATGAGTCCGACTCGATCTACGGTTCGACCTACGGGCCTCGAAAGGCTCTGTGTGAACAGGAAGTCGCGAGAGTCTACGGCGATGATGCGATTAACATTCGACCCGGAATTATCACGGGCAAGGGTGACCCATCCGAGCGCTTGCGGCACTGGTTGACACGCATGGTGGCTGGCAACGAGATACTGGTCCCCGGCCAGGACGACCTGCCGGTGCAGTACATCGATGCGGCTGACATGTGCGGCTGGATGGTGCGCTTGCTGGAAGAGGGCACAGGCAGTGGCCCCTACAACGCCGTGGGTGCCGAAGAGCCCTACCGTGCCAGGCCACTCCTCGAAGACCTGGTCGAAGCCACGGGCTCGACCTCGACACTGACCTGGGTCGACTGGGAATGGATTCGAGCCAATACATCAGAAACCGCAAACTACGGACCCTGGTATGGACAGGGCCCCATGCCCTTCATGCAGGTCAATAATGACCGGGCAATGGCGGCAGGCCTGACGTTCAGGCCAATTGCTGATACCGCGAAAGACATGATTGCGAATCTTGAAGGACACACGCCTAAATGGGGCAAAGGCGGATTCGACACAGAAACGGAGGCTGCACTTCTGGCGAAGTGGCACGAGGAGAAGGGCTGATAAGCACTTTCGACTACCGGGCGGAATTCAATATTCCGCGGGATATCTGCTACCTGAATGCTGCCTACATGACGCCGCAGCCACGTTGCGTGGTGGAAGCTGCAATGCTCGGGGCCAAGCGGCGCGCGCAGCCCTGGGAGATCACACCGCCGGACTTCTTTGCCGAGGTCGAGGCCCTGCGCGCGGCATTTGCACGCCAGGTTGGGTGTTCAGGAGATAACATCGCCATCGTGCCATCGACCGCTTACGGGGTGGCCTGTGCAGCCAGGAACCTGCGCGTCGATCAGGGCGACGTCATCCTGGCGATCGAAGACCAGTTTCCATCCAACTATTATGCGTGGCGTCGCAAGGCGCTGGCATCAGGAGCGGAGATTCACGCCGTCCGCAAGGATGAGGGCCAGTCCTGGGCGGATGCGTTGCTCGCCGCCATCGAGCAATACGGTGACGCAATTTCCATTGCGACACTGGAAGGGCATCACTGGGCGTCCGCCGAGTCCATCGATCTTGAAACCGTCATTCCTGCGCTTCGTGACGCAGGCGCGAAAGTCGTTCTTGACCTGACGCAGACGATTGGCGCGCACCCGGTCAATATCAGCAGGCTGGCACCCGATTTCATGGCAACGGCCGGGTACAAGTGGCAGTTTTGCCCATATGGCGTCGCGTTCCTCTACGTAGACGAACGTTACTTCAATGGTGTGCCGATCGAAGAAGCCTGGATGAATCGTGAGGGCGCAGAAGACTTTTCGCGACTCTCCGAATTTACCGATCTGTACCAACCCGGTGCGCGGCGCTTCGACATGAGTGAGAAGTCGAGTTTCTCGAACGTTGCTGGTGCGCTGGCCGCACTGCGGCTGATCGAGGAATGGGGCATCGACACGATCTCGAACATGCTCTCCGTGACCAACGAACGTATTGCCGAGATCCTCCTGAGCCATGGCTTCGAGACCGTGCTACCTGATCTCCGCGCGTCTCATTTTCAGGGTGCTCGCCTCCCTGCCACCGATCCGAGAGAATTGGCGGAGCGTCTTGTTCAAAACGGCGTTTACGCGAGCGTGCGAGGCGATCACTTGCGGGTGGCCCCGCATCTTTATACGGATGATGAGGACCTGGCGCTTTTCGATGCCGCGCTGGGCTGAGTACACCGAAACGTCAGGCCGACCCAGGGAATCCCGGGTAGTATGGGGCACAGACACTGACCAAAGGATTTGCGCGGAATGAAATCGACGAACAATGACAACCTGGCAGTCCTTATCGACGCCGATAATGCACAAGCCTCACCTGTCCACGAACTGTTGGAGGAGGTGTCGCGATACGGCACGGCGAACGTGAAACGTGCCTACGGCGACTGGTCGACACCGCAACTCAAGAAGTGGAAGGATGAACTGCACACCCATGCAATAAAGCCTGTACAGCAGTTTAGTTATACGAAAGGTAAGAACGCGACGGATTCCGCGCTCATCATTGACGCAATGGATCTATTACACACGGGGGACCTGAACGGCTTCTGCCTGGTCTCATCGGACAGTGATTTTACGCCACTCGCGGCGCGCATTCGTGAGGCGGGCTTGAAGGTTTACGGCTTTGGGGAAAGAAAAACGCCGCAGCCGTTCGTCGCGGCCTGCGACAAGTTCATTTACACAGATATTCTGAAGCCGCAAAAAACAAAAGCGACCAAGGGCGAGCCAAAAGGCCCGTCGCCGAAGAAGAAACTGCTGGAGGCCGTCGACAAGGCGGCCCAGGACGATGGCTGGGCTCACCTGGGCACGGTTGGCACCATGTTGCTTAAGAACGATCCGGCGTTTGATTCTCGAAACTACGGATACAAGAAGTTGGTCGAGTTGGTCAAGGCGCAGTCGTACCTGGAAGTTAAGAAGGAAAGAATTGAATCCGGTTCAGGCGGTGCGACTATCCTGGTGAAACTCAGATAGCGCGGGTTCAAACATACGGACTATGAGCCGTCGTCCGCCAGTGTCGTCCGGACCTTGATCTCGCCATGCAGTGTCTTGTGTACCGGGCAACGATCGGCAATTTCAAGCATCCTCTGACGTTCGGATGATGTGAGGTCTCCCTCGAGCGCTATCGCACGGTGGAATTCGTCGACTTTTCGGTCTTTCGTCTCGCAATCGACGCAGTCCTCAGCGTGCACCTTGTCGTGCGTCACGGTTACGGTTGCCGAGACCAGGCTGAGTTTTTTGAAGCTCGCATACATTTTCAGCGTCATCGATGTACACGTCGCGAGGGCGGCGGAGAGCAGGCCGTAAGGTGATGGTCCGGCGTTTGTGCCGCCGACCGATGCCGGCTCATCCGCAGTAAGTGCATGCGGTCCCGCCTGGACGTCGGTTCGAAAGCCGTCAACAAAAGTCCTGGCTACTACGTGGCCTTCCTCGGCAACCAGGTCGGATGCCGGCGCCGGCGGCAGGTAGCGGCTGGACCAGGCCGCGAGGACCTTCCCTGCATAGAGCGAGTCTTCTTCGCGTGTCAGCAGGTGGTCGGCTTTGTCCAGGCTGACAAAGCTTTTCGGGTGTTTTGCGGCCGCGAACAGGGAGGACGCGTTGTCGACCTCCACAGTATCGTCAAGCGGCGCATGCATGATCAGCAGCGCCTTGCGCAAGCCACCTATCGCAGCCGGTAGATCGTGTGTCCGGAGGTCGTCGAGGAACTGTCGCTTGATCGTAAACGGGCGGCCTCCGAGACTGACTTCGGCACTGCCTTCCCGCTCGAGCTGATCGTGGGCTCCCGCAAACAAGTGCGCAACGTGACCAGGGTCCGCTGGCGAACCGATCGTTGCGACAGCAACGGCGGATGGTACCTGCGGCGCGGCCTGGAGTACCGCGGTTCCTCCCAGCGAATGGCCAATGAGAACGGCTGGCGGCTTGTGCTCCTCTTTCAGGAACTGCGCAGCAGCGAGCAGGTCGTCGACATTGCTTGAAAAATTTGTTTCGGCGAATTCACCCTCGCTCTGCCCGAGCCCGGTGAAGTCGAAGCGCAGGACGGCGAGGCCGGCGTCAGTGAGTGCGCGACTTATGTTGGTCGCGGCCTTCAGATTCTTGGAGCATGTGAAGCAATGGGCAAACAGCGCGTACGCTCTAGGTGCCGCGAGTGGCGTTTCGAGAATGCCGGAGAGCGTTTGACCTGCCGCATTCTGAAATCTGACGTTGATCTTCCGCATATTGAATATGTCCGACTATTATTCACTCCGCCCCGTCGCTTAGTACGAGGTCCAGGGACTTCCGTAGCTCCGCAGCCCAGTACGGCGCCTTGAACGCAGCTTTCTTGCCGTGTGATGACGGCTTGCCGTTGGCGGGCAGGTCATAGTCTGGCAGCGTATACAGGTCGAAGCGAATCATACTGTTGCGATCAATGACCAGAACGCCGGGCGTGCCCCAGATTCCGTTGAGCTCAGCAACCTCATCGCCGTCTGGCAGAACCGTGAAATCGTAGCCGGCATTCTCCATGAAACCGGCAGGGTCGCCTTCGTCGTCGCGAAAGTGGACGGCCAGGACCCTGATGTCATCACCGTACTCGAGGCGAACGCTTTGAATATGCGGCATGAGCGATTTGCAATAGGGACACCAGGTTGCCCAGAAGAGAACGATGACCGGTTGCTCAGCGGCAACTTCACTGAGCGTGACCGTTTCGCCGCCTGTGGATTGCAGGGTCCAGTCGGGGGCTGACTGTGTGTCATCGGCCACAATAGTGCCACTGAGGAATAAGCTGAGTGCTGTGAGCAAAAGTTTGAGTCGCATGGACGAGAGGACCGTACGCCTCCATGGTTTATTACATGCTTTAGACGCTGTGCCAGGGGCTTGCTGCAGTATGATATTGACGAAACTCAAGTCTGGAGACAGTGGGCCATGAGCAATATCGTGTATATCGGTACAAGTATTGACGGTTACATTTCTGCACCGGATGGCAGTCTCGACTGGCTGAGCTACGTGCCCATACCCGAAGGCAACGACCTGGGGTTTTCGGACTTCATGGAGCGAGTTGATGTCGTCGCCATGGGCCGGATTACGTTTGAGACGGTACTAGGCTTTGACATGGGGTGGCCGTACCCGGTTCCAGGGCTGGTTCTCAGCACAACAATGACGTCGGTACCGCCGGAGTTTGAAGAGCACGTGGAAATCGTGAGTGGAACACCGAGTGAGATCGTCGAGCTTGGCAAGGAGAGGGGCTTCAATCATTTCTACGTCGACGGTGGCAAGACCGTTCAGCAGTTCCTTCGCGATGACCTGATTGACGAGATGATCATCTCGGAAATTCCGGTCCTGCTCGGAGGCGGTGACAGGCTCTTCGGTAAGCTCGACCAGCGACTGGACTTTGAACTGGTTGATTCACACGTCCTCGTGAAGCAGATCGTCAAGCGGCACTACCAGAGGAAGAGCCAGGCGTAAGGCTTGGCGGCCTGCTACAGCAGGTCCTCCAGACCATCCAGGTCGTTGATGACCCGCCATGCTCCACCGGTCTTCTCAACCCGGCCCTGCCACTCCTGTAGCCGGCCGAGGTATTCGCGTGGGTCGATGTTGTCCGAGCGCAGCTTGGTCACATTGAGAGCGATGACTTCGAAACCCTCGAGCGGCACGTCTATATCACGGACGTAGCCTTCCTCGAGGTCTTCCTTGAGGTCGGAGAAGATCAGGATCGTCTTGGTGCCCGTGCCTTTCTCGTTCAGGAATTCAACGGCCTGTAACAAGCCACCCGTGATATCGGTGTACGGTGCGGGGTCCGCGTTCTCCACGAACTCGCTCACCTGCTGCGCGAATACACGCTTCTGCCGGTTAATGGCACTCGGTCGATCATCGAATGACGCTTTCGCGATGATGTCTCGCTCGCTAAAGCTGCCCGTATCGATGCGGGCCACGGCGAACGAGTCTGACGCGTCCAGCCGTGAGAGCGTGAAGCGGATAATTTGCTCAGCCTTGGTGAGTTCCTCAGCATAGGTTCCGGAGGTATCGAGCAGCATGTAGACGCCTGCATTTCGCGGCGCTGTCTCGCTGCTGCAGGACGCGAGGAATATGCAGAGCGTCAAGAGGATGCCGTGTTTCATAGTCTCACTCCCGACAGGTCCTGGCCGCCCTCTGAGCGGTCTGCTGCAGCGGTTGTGCGTTCCTCGATCCAGAGCGGCACGAAGATCGGCAGGTCATAGACCTGCTTCAGGAGCACACCGAGATAGAGAAAGATGTTGCCAAGAAGACGAAGCGACAGGGATAGCATGCGCAGCATTGATATCGCTATCAGGCCGACCATGGTTCGCAGGGAATGCACGAAGGTCTCGAGTGGAATGGCCACGAAGACCAACGCAAACGGCAGGATGAATCCCATGCCCATCTGTGCGGCTGTGGTGATCCACAAGTACGAGCCCGTTGCTGTGGCCCCCTCGTCACCGCGGAGTAGTGCGCTCGTGGCGAGTTCGTCGTGCAGGAGAACCTCACGCATGTAAGCAAGCCCCGCCTCGACACCTGCCAAGAGGAACAGGATGGCGAACGTGATGTAGATCATGCGCACGCGCGTCTTGTCGGGCAAGGCGCCGATAACAGGGAACAGGCGCGTGATGCGCAGCGACTCCATGAGGAACAGACCCATCGATATTTCGACGAGAATGATGACGAGCGCTGCGATATCCGCCGTGCGGAAGTTCCCGATCAGGCTGGTGCCGCCGACCATCTCGGCCATGGGTCTTGCGATCAGGGAGAAGTTGATCGTCGCACCACCAATCGCGATACACAGCACAAACGCCGAGACGAAGAAGTTCACGAGCGATGATGAGGACAACACGGACGTGGCGCGGTCGCGGCCACGCACGATGTCCTCGTATTCCTGCATGTGCCGGTCAATCGTGACCGAGCGACTCAGCAGACTGTCGACGTTCTTGCCGACGGCACCCAATGTCTGCTGAATCTGTCGCCAGTCAGGACGCATGTGGCGCAACAGTTTGTGGCGTTTCGCGCTGGCCTCGTGATACGCATTCATCGCTTCCTTGTGTGCCTTGATCAGTGACTTGTGGATGTCACTCAGGATGCTGCCAATATGGGCGCGACCGTCCTTGGCATCCATGTCGGCCACGGCTTCGACAGCCTTGACCCAGCCGGGCGGGTCGGGCGGTACGTCGACCGCTTCCTGGTGGTCCTTCTCGATACGACCGATGGACTCGCTTAAGGAACGGTGCAGCGCCGAGTAGTTGGCGAGGTCTTTCCTGACGGTCTCGTTGATGCGATCGAACTCACGTTCGATGATGCGCTCCTTCGCTTCCCGCCCGGCCGCGAGCAGGACGTCACGATTGCGGGAAGCGAGATTGGTTTCAGACCGCGACACGGCTTTGGACCCCATGCGAAAGCTACGGTGCAAACCATGCGCCGCGGCCTGAATAGCTTGATGTACGGTATTGCGTATGAGGTAGAGCGCGGCATTGATCAGGATGATCCAAAGTAATGCCGACACAGCTGGCCATGGGGTGATGCCAAGCACAAAGCTCATGATGGTAACTCCGCTGTCTTAGTTAGGAACCGTAGACCGGTGGTTTTGCGAAGCGCCCTTTCGGACGCCGTGCCTTTTTCATCTTCGGGGGCAGCCTTTCACATCGGGGAGGGGAATACTATCGGTATGAGACATAACGGGCGGTGATATCATCTGCGCCCGCTCACACCGGATTCCCAGAACATGTTCGAACAACTCGGTGAATTTCACCCCTATTTGCCGCCTGCCGCAGGCCTGGTGGCGCTGCTGGCCGCCGCGGTCATCGTTGATCTGATCGTCAAGCGCATCGTGGTACGTGTCGTTCGCGCGATCGCCAGGCGATCCAGTGCAAGCTGGGATGACGCGCTGGTGACGCACAATGTCTTCGGTCGTTTCGTGCAGCTTGTGCCGGCGCTGATCGTATTCGTCGGAGTGCCGCTGGTCCCCGCGTTGCCCGACGAAGGCGTCCAGCTTATACGCAATGTCGCGATGGGCTACATGGTGTTGATGCTGACACTAACGCTGACAGCCGCGCTCAGCGCGGCGAATTCGATCTATGAGGCCCTGCCGGTGGCGAGGGAACGTCCGCTAAAGGGTTTCGTGCAGCTCGTGCAGATCGTTGTCTGGGTTGTCGGTGGGGTGATGATCGTATCGGCACTGCTCGAGCGCTCACCGTTGCTGCTGCTCAGCGGTCTTGGCGCGATGACTGCGATCCTGTTGTTGGTGTTCAAGGATACGATTCTGTCACTGGTTGCCAGCGTGCAGTTGACTGCCCAGGACATGGTTCGTGTCGGCGACTGGATCGAGATGCCGCAGTTTGGTGCGGACGGCGATGTGGTCGACGTACAGCTGCACACTGTGAAGGTGCAGAATTGGGACAAGACGATCACCACGATCCCGACGCACCGCCTGATCACCGACTCGTTCAAGAACTGGCGCGGCATGTCGAAGTCAGGTGCCCGCCGAATCAAGCGCAGCATTCATATTGATGTGTCCACGATCCGCATGCAGACAGATGACGAAGTCGATCATTTCACTCGATTCGCGCTGCTCAAGGACTACATCAAGAACAAGGAACAGGAGCTCGCCGATTACAACGCGGGGCTCGCGACCGAGGTCGATGCGCAGGTCAACAGACGCCAGCTGACGAATGTTGGCACCTTTCGCGCCTACGCGTACAACTACCTGAAGAACCACCCGCAGATCCACGAAGGCATGACGCTGATCGTTCGTCAGCTCGGCCCGGGGCCCGAGGGACTGCCACTGGAGATTTACTGCTTCACGAACACGACCGAATGGGCCGTCTACGAAGACATCCAGTCGGACATCTTCGACCACCTGTTGGCTATCGTTCCGGAATTCGGATTGCGCCTGTACCAGAAACCGGCGGGATCGGATTTGGCGAACCTTAGATAGATGGGTCAGTTCTTGGGAGATATCCCTATTAAGTAGGCAGCCCCGTCAGTGCTACGCTCGGAGAGCCCATAAACTTCCTCGGAGCGAAGCGATGAACAGACTTTCCGCCCTCGCGGCCTCTCTGCTATTGGTGACTGTGTTTGCTCCAGCGCAGGCCGAACCTCTCACGCTTGAGGACATCAGCGTCATAAAGCAGGTAGTGACGGTACGTGTGAGTCCTGCTGGAGATCGGATTGCCTATTTGCTGCAGGTGCCACGCGAGATCTACGTGGACGATGACGGCAAGCCGTATCGCGAGTTGCATGTCACCGACCCGGAGGGCAATTCGACGCCTTATGTCACCGGCGAAGTTGAGATCACTGACATCGCCTGGGCAGCCGATGGAAAGTCGGTCTTCTTTCTTGCAAAACGCGACGAGGAATCCGAGTTCAATTCCCTGTACCGGATTGCCATGACTGGCGGCGAAGCGGAACTGCTGCTAACACACGTCAATACTATCAAGCGGGTCTATCCGTCGCCGGGCGGCAGCGTCCTGGCGTTCACGGCAGTCGATGCGCCACCTGACAAATTTAAGGAACTCGAAGAGAAGGGATTCAAGGCCGTCGTTTACGAGGAATCGATGTTGCCAATCAGGGTCTGGATGCTCAATCTCGAGACGCTGGAGTCGACGGTGCACGACCTGGCTGGCTCGGCATCTGATTTCACCTGGTCGTCGGACGGCAGTCGTTACGCCGTTGCCATGGCACCGACGCCGCTCATCGATGACTCTTACACATCGCGCGATATTCATGTGGTCGACGCGGTGCGTGGAAAGCTACAAAACAAGATGGGCTCCGTCGGCAAACTCGGCGCATTTGCGTTCTCGCCGGATGGAGAACGAATTGCCTATGTTGGTAGCGTGGATATCAATGACCCGAGCGAGGGCAGGCTGTATGTGGCGTCGTCGTCCGGTGGTGAGCGGCGAGAACTCGTGCCTGAGTACCTCGGCCATGTCGGTAATTTCGTTTGGGGTGACAATGGCAGCGTGCGCTGGCTCGGCAAGCGCGGCGTGCACACGGAGTGGGCATCGGCGTCGGTCATCGGCACGCGATCGCCCGGGCCTGCGCCGCAGTCGGGTCCAATTATTCGCACGGTACACGGCAATCCGGGCCAGGATGCTGTGGCTGCTATAGCGGATACCCCACAACATCCGCCCGAGCTCTACCTGCTACGCGATGGCGCAGAGCCGGTCCGGCTGACCAACTCGAACCCGTTCCTTAGCGGCAGGGACTTCGCTAAGCAGGAAGCAATTACCTACAAGGCGCGAGACGGGCTGGAACTCGAAGCCATCCTGATTCGTCCGGTGACGCGCGTCCGCGGCGGTAATCCGCTGGTCGTGATCGCACATGGCGGGCCCGAGGCGAATTTCTCGAACGGCTGGATGACGAACTACAGCCGACCCGGACAGGTACTTGCCGCGAACGGTTACGCTGTTGTGTACCCGAACTACCGTGGCAGCACCGGGCGCGGCATCGAATTCACCAATCTCCATCAACACGATTATGCTGAGGAAGAGTTCAACGATCTCGTCGATGCCAAGCGACACCTCGTCGAGGAAGGGCTCGTCGATTCTGATCGCGTTGGTATCACCGGGGGATCGTACGGCGGCTATGCGAGCATGTGGAGCGCAAGTGCGCTGACAGACGAGTACGCTGCGGCAGTGGCCTTCGTGGGCATCTCCGATCAGATATCCAAGTTCGGCACGGGCGACATACCCTACGAGATGTACAACGTGCATGCGCTGGCATGGCCCTGGGATGACTGGATGTGGCTCCTCAAACGCAGCCCGATCTACCACGCTGGCAACACGAAGACGCCGTTGCTGATTATGGGTGGCGACAAGGATCCGCGAGTACACCCGGGCCAATCGCTGGAGATGTATCGTTTCGTCAAGATTCGCACGGACACACCGGTCCGGCTCGTGATCTACCCGGGCGAGGTTCATGGCAATAAGAATTCAGCCGCGCAATACGACTACTCGCTACGACTGATGCGCTGGATGGACCACTACCTGAAGGGAGAGGGTGGTGAGCCGCCACCCTATGAGCTTGATCATGCGGAGAGACTTGAGGATGAGCTATGACCTGATCGGCGATATTCATGGTCACACCGAGCCGCTTGCGGAATTGCTGCATAAGCTCGCTACGAGAATACCGATGGTGTGTATCGCCACGCTGGATCCGGACGATCACAACCGACACCTTCGCGTTCACTACGAAAAGAACTGCGAACAGCACGAGGCCCCGCCCGTGTTTGTGGGTCACTACTGGTTGGATACGCAACCAAGTGCGCTGGCGCCCAATGTGGCTTGCCTGGACTACAGCGTGGCGGCGAAGAGCGGTGGGAAGTTGGTGGCGTATCGGTGGGATGGGGAGCGGCAGATAGATAACGACAAGTTCGTGTTTATAGAGAATGGTGCTGAATAGGCGCTAGCGGCGCGGACTGAAAATCCGCGTGTCGGTGGCTTGGCCTAACCCAACGCCTAAGCCGCCTTCGTCTTCTCCACCAAACCTTGGGAACGCAGGTACTCATCGTAGGTGCCCGAGTAGTCGATAATCTTCTCCGGCGTCATCTCGATGATGCGTGTTGCAAGCGATGACACAAAGTCCCTGTCATGGCTAACGAAGATCAGCGTACCGGGATAGTTCTCAAGAGCGAGGTTCAAAGCCTCAATCGATTCCATGTCGAGGTGGTTGGTTGGTTCGTCCATAATGATGACATTCGGTTCCTGCAACGACAGTTTGCCGAACATAAGGCGACGTTGCTCGCCACCTGAAACTACCTTCACCGACTTTTCACTGTCATCCTTGGAAAACAGCATGCGGCCGAGCGTGGCACGGAGTAACTGCTCAGGTGAACCGGTTGGCTGCCACTGTGTGATCCAGTCGAACAGGCTGACGTCGTGTTCAAATTCGTGCGCGTTGTCCTGCGCGAAGTAGCCGGTCTGTGAATTCTCTGCCCACTTGACCTCACCGCTATCAAGGTCGAGCTCCTGTAGCAGGCAACGGAGCAGCGTGGTTTTGCCGATGCCGTTTGTTCCGAGAATTGCGACTCGTGAGCCTGCCTCGATGGTCAGGTCCAGGTTCTCAAAGAGCGGGCCTTCATCAAAACTCTTGCTCAATCCCGTCGCTTCTACAGCGAGACGACGGAGCGGCTTCTTCTGCTCAAAACGAATGTAAGGGCTGACACGACTCGATGGCTTGATGTCCTCGAGCTGAATCTTCTCGAGCTGCCTGGCCCGCGAGGTAGCCTGCTTCGCTTTCGATGCGTTGGCAGAGAAGCGACTAACAAACGCCTGCAACTCGGCCATCTTGGCTTTCTTCTTCGCGTTGTCCGCGTACATACGCTCGCGTGCCTGCGTCGCGGCGGTCATGTATTCGTCGTAGTTGCCCGGGAATATCTGCAGCTTGCCGTAGTCAAGGTCGGCGATGTGCGTGCACACACGATTCAGGAAGTGGCGATCATGCGAGATGATGACCATCGTCGATCGGCTGGAATCCAGAAAATCCTCGAGCCAGCGGATCGTGTTGATGTCCAGGTTGTTGGTGGGTTCGTCGAGCAACAACACATCCGGATCGGAGAACAACGCCTGTGCGAGGAGCACACGTAGCTTCCAGCCCGGTGCGACAGCGCTCATCGGTCCCTGGTGCTGGCTGACCGGGATACCGATGCCCTCCAGGAGCTCACCCGCTCGCGATTCTGCGGAATAGCCGTCCATCTCCGCGAATTCGACCTCGAGATCGGCAACGCGAATGCCTTCTTCGTCACTCATTTCGGGGAGTGAATAGATCCGGTCACGCTCCTGCATCACTTCCCAGAAGCGGTCGTAACCCATCATCACGACGTCGAGTACGCGGTGTTCCTCGTACGCAAACTGGTCCTGCGAAAGCTGCCCGACACGGGCGTTGAGTTCGACGGAAACGTTGCCAGCAGTGGGCTCCAGCTCCCTGGCCAGTATCTTCATCAAGGTCGATTTGCCGCAACCGTTCGCGCCGATAAGGCCATAGCGGTTGCCGTTTCCGAAGTTAGCGGAAACATTCTCGAACAGGGGTTTAGCGCCGAACTGTATCGACAAATTTGCGGTAGAAATCAAGGTAAGGGCCTGATAGATAAGGAATTGCGAAATCGAGGAGCCGTGAAGGCGGGCGGATCATAACAATATTACGCCGCCTAAGGTGAACTTAGATCTTGATACGTTGTTGATCTTGGCTACTGAAAATACGCGTGTCGGTGGTTCAGAATCACTCCTGACACCAATTCTATCGAGCGCGCGTTGGCTACCAACAAACTGTCCTACGATCTTTCGCAGTCGCCAACACTTTCGAATTGAATAAAGACCGCTTGGTTTAACAGGCGTGCCGGGTTCTTTTTGTTGCTGGAGACCCCACCGGGCGTATCGTCAAACGGTGCGCTCGAATTCGATTCGTCAATAGAAGCGCGCTGGACCGGATTGATCAGGAAACTCTTTGGTCGAAAACCGATGTCGGAGCTTATGTAGTTATCCTTCAGCTCTGTGAGTCTCGAGATAACGGCTTCTCTCCGGAATCTTGCTGCCTCCAGGTTAAGCGCATCAGAGATATCACCTGGACCGTAATGTCTGAACGGCAGTGAACTGGCATGCCCTGAAACAGCAAAAATTACCGGCTTGTCCCCCATACAGAGTCTCAGCATATCGGTCAGGAGCTCAAGATCGTCATTTTGTGATTGGGTTAGTGCGAGGCCACTGGCGGGGCCTTTCTCCCAGGTCACATCGTCAATGGAGAACGAATCGCTCGGAGGGTAGGTCGCCAGTGTCGCATCCCCAAATCGAACGGGAAAGACTGCGTTATGGACTAGCGATGGTCCTTCATCCGAATCCGCCATATCGAGAAGAATGAGTCGGCTGGCTGGGGCAGCCGCACCTGGTTGAAACCGCTCCAATTTTACAGCTAATGCTTCAATCGCCAGTTTCTGAGCGTCCAACCGTTCTTCAATACTCGATAACGGCACAAGTACTGCCTCGTTGTTGTCGATCTGGACAAGTATCGGTTGCAGTCGACTTGAGTGACCAGCAAGGGCTTCCGCAACCGCTCGCTTGATCTCATCCTCGGTGAGAGGTTCTCGATCGGACGTCATATAGACTCTAAAGCTCTCGAATGGTGCCAAGATCTTCCCGGCCATACTGTTCGGGTCAGTTCGATCATGCAGCGCACCGACAATATACGAATACAAAGCGAAGGCTACGAAAGCTGGCACAACGACTTTAGGGACAGCCTTAAAGGCATCGAAATTCCTCCCGCTATCCAGAAACCGGGAGAAATCGACAAAGAGCTCCCAAGTCTTGCCCGCATTGTTGAGAATCCAGATTGCGGACAATCCCGCTGCGAGTTTGAGGTATGCATCCGCTAACCCGTGAGCGTTGAGGATGTCGAAGATGATGCGTACAAGCCAAAAACATAAGAAAAGGAAGATTGCGAGCTGCGCGAATCGACCCCAGCGCGATTCGGCAGGCCTTGAGCACCACTGTTGGAACCGCCTCAACACACCTGGGTCAGAATTGCTGCCACTTGTCTCCGTTGACTCACTCATTTCGATTCCTTGTATGCGGCGACGGCGCGTTTGCCTTGTTCGTAACCAAGAACCCGATACGCCTCAACTTGAGCTTCATCGAAGAATTGATCTGTTGTCGATTGATTCGGGAATATCGGATTAGACTTCCGATATGACACAAGATCGACCGGCAGCCCCCTGGTCATGGTCGCCTTGATGACAACGATCTTGCCGTTCATTCCATTTGGGTACTCGATCTCCCCAATGGCGTAGGCGCGCTTCGCGGTTGCCACTGGATGCGTCCGGCGCCTGGGAATGATCCTCGTCCCGGGCGTCAGGTCGGCAATCGCGTCCTTCCTGAATCGCAAGATTACGCCAAAATCAACGCGGACCTTTCTTATCAGCTCTGCCAGATCGCCTGCGTTGTTTTCGGGATCAGCTGAAGCCAGAGAAAGAATGATCGTCTTGCATCGGCGGCGCACGAGCTCATAAACACCAGAATTATCGAAGTGACCACCGTCGCTCAGCTCCAGGTATCCCGCATACTCGTGCATTCCTCTGCCGAGAATTCCTGCGCGCAAGCCGGGGTAAATCAGAGAGGGTCGAAGTTTCATCTTGACCGCATAGCGGAATGAGAATGAACCAGGTTGTGACGCAGGGTTGGGCAGAATGTAACCCAGGCGAAGATTGAAAAACGCAAGTGTCATTGCAACCATGCGGTTGCGTGTGACTTTACTAGTTGACGTGCCGGTGTTCGGGTTAACAGCAGCGCCGGAGATTGCCATTGCCGTCGCCCATGACATATTGCCGTTGCAAAAGTCACTCGACTCGTGCCAACCGACGGCGTCGCCACCACAGAAGTGATGGGACATCACGAAGTTATCTCCCGCGCGTCCTTTGTACAGCGCGCAGTTGCTATCTCTCAGGATTACGTTGGTATTAATTATGTGGTACGGCCCTGTGTGTTCTTCACCTCCCCAATCGATCAACAGTGACCGGTCCGCACTAGTGGCCGGTGACCAGGTATTTGCAGCGACCGTATCGGTACTGGGCATAAACGTCTCCATTAACCGATCACGGTACATTCGTCCGATACCGAACATATTGAGATCAATGAGGAGCATTGGAATCAGAATTGCCAGTCCGATCCAGATCACGTAACGATCGAGCAGGATGGCCAGCGGATCTGTCTGCGTCCCAACCACTAGCTTGGCCATTGCATAGGCTAGCAGGAGCAAACCCGCCCATAAGCATGCCGCGGTCAATACGATTCGGATAGTCGAAGACAGCGACTCTATTGCCTCACTGCTCTTACGGCGAAAGAACTGCCACAGCGCGCCGCCAAGAGCCGCTCCTGAAAATCCGCCACCGGCGGCGAGGCTTAGCTTGCTCTGTAAGTCAAAGGCGTAGTGAACGCCGGCGAAAACCGCAGTAATTGCGATTAAGCCGAGTAGCGCGCCGAAGCGCCTCTGGGTCTTCAATCGATTGTAGTAGAGCTTCTGCGTGCGTGGAAAGAACCGCATATAGATCCACGTTATCGGGGCATACAACATGGCATAGGCCAGGAATGCTGCTATGAGAAGGACAGTCGGAACGATCGCGAGGTCAAAAAAGCTCCTTTTCGGGAGTTCCGGAAACAAATTAACCACCAGGTTTCCGGCCACAAAAATCGCGATCCAGACCAGCACCATGAGACCGAAATGCAGGATCCCGGCAACGAGGATGTTTCGGAGCAGGGCGGCCAGCAAGTGAATGGTGGAGTACTTGCGGGACGGGCGCAGGTAGTCACCGTGCTGCCGAATAAAATCAATTGTGCTTTCCCGCCAGGGTTCATGTTCGTCTTTCGAGCCGGACCTGTCGGTGTAGGGGTCCAAGGGGAAAGCACCGCGAAGCTTCTGATCTTCAATCTTCGCCTTTCGCAGGGACCAGGAATATGCGGTCCCCATATACCCGCCACCCGACACGGTGGACAGGTAATCCACCTTCTTTAGTTCCCCAGATGCATGAAGCGCCTCAAGAACACCCAAAGCAAAAGAAGCGGAGCGAATGCCGCCACCGGATAGGGCCAGGCCCGTGTACTCATCTTCCACAGTTGGAGTGAATCCCCGGGCTTTTCTTTGCTCGGAAATCGTCGCACGCTCCACAGGAAGAACTGTGTCCTCGAAATCGTCGATAGCCGCCTGGCTGCGTTTTTCCGCCAAGCCCTGGGCACGTTTCGCTTCTTCCTCGATTGATGGACTAATGGCGGATCTTGCTTTGCTTAGCCTATCCGCGAAGCCGAATTTTGAGGCTTTCTTGCGAGACCTTTCTTTGTCTTCCATGGCTCCCACACCGTTAGTGTTGTTTTCGTGAGATGAACCACTATTGGGCCACTTCTACCATATCTTTAACTGAGTGAGCGAAGCAACAATTCGGGCCGGCGGTCCTGTTTCAGCTGCCAAGAAGCCATCAAGGGGTTGCCATGAGGCGATTCGCCAGAGGAATACGCTATTTAGATAAGCACTTAAGAATCATGGAGTCGCAGGACCGATTTGCGTCATTCTGCGCATCTGGCGAATTAGAGCTATGCTTATGGGGAAAAATGACCAAATAGTGGGGCCTGCCCCGACTCGCGATGCGACCGGGGCGGCGCGCAAAGACGTCGCAAGGCCCTTTGATGAAATTACCGACATAGAGCCCAACACATGATTCGAACCTACACCGCTTGGTTTTCCAAACGCTGTTTCCGAGTGGCAATTCTCGTTTCGCTCATATTTCTAGGGGCCTGTGTATCGTCGCCCGAAACTAAAATGGCTTCGACGCAATACAAAGTCGCGCTTGATGCGTACGAACAAAACGTACGCGCGTTTGAGCAAGCGTGGATTGCGGAAATCGATGCGCTTGTTGGCGACCTCGGTTCGGCGCTGGTTTCCCGAGCGATCGCAGAGCGGATTCGAATCTTGTCTGCGGATTACGACGGGTTTTCAAACGAGGACTGGGAGCAAGAGGTAGCCGCCAACGGGCTTATCACCTTGTCGGAGGCGGTCGCGAGCGAGCGAGGACGAGTGGAGGGGTTCCTAAGTCTGCTCCAGAAAATCGAATTGCCCGAATCAGAGGACCCGGAGACGCTTTTTGCCCATGTCGTAAGCGTTTATCGTGTCCAGGTGAATGCCGTGCTCGAGATCATGTCTGATTTACCTGATATGGAAGATGCGGAGCGCGACAGGCTATTTCTTGAGGCGGAACGGGGCCCTTTTGGCAGCGACACAGTGTCCAACGAAATGGTCAAGAAGATCATTACGTGGCGCCTGGCACGTGAGTCAATTCCTGCCGACCTTAATAACCTTGAGGCGGTCGTGTCGGCGTTGAAGACGGCTCATGCATCGGTCAATAAGTGGATCCAGACAGACGTTACGGTGCCTGGAGAAGACGTCGCAACGCTGGTGAGTTCCTGGTCTGACGCACTGGGAGGCTCGCAATGAAAGCGATCCGACGAATTTCAGTCGTGTTTGTGGCGGTCGCCCTCGGTGGCTGTGCGAGTTTCGACAACGCCTCGGTGCGAAGCCTGACTGAGGCCGAGATCAAAGTGCTTGGTGAGACACGAGCGCGACTAGCGACCAACCGTTTCAGTGTAGACGGCTCACTGGATGATTTGGCAGACAACATCGAGTACGCACTTCGGCAGCAACATCGCCTGGAATCGAATATCGCAAAGGCACAGCTGCTAGAGGCGATGAAGTCGCCCTGGACGACAACCAAGCTGGAGTCGACTCAGAAAGAGGTCGCGCTTTATCACCTGTTCGCGCTCGAAGAAGCAGAGCATAAGGCGTTTGCGGCGCGCGTCGAGGCGCGCAATGCGCGCCTCGCGCAACTCAAGTCATCGTACGCGCAGCTGGTGGGCTCGATGTCCGCGTTGATCGCGGCACAAGAACAGCTGCTCGTACATCTCGACCAGCCAACCAGCACACAAATCAGCCTCGTTCTGCAACAGGTTGTCGCCGAATCGCAGGCGTTTCGAGGTGCACTTGAAGGGACTGATGACGCCAGGCTGCAGCGCGTGACGGCGGATCTCGCCGAACGCGAGCAGGACCTTAGCGACGCGTCGGAACGAATTGTCGAGTTGCTTGAACGAATTGAAGAGGAGTAGCCCAGATGTCTCTCAGCGACGAAATTGCCAAACTGAAAGCGATCCGTCGGGAGGCGGATGCGATATTCTCGGAATTGGAAACGCTCGCGAAAGCCAATCGGAAGGCGCCAGCCACCGTGCTCCGACGCTTGTCGAAGGCAGCGGGGGGGCTGGATGCGGTTGCGCGCACGGCCGCGGTCAAACGCCGCACACAGATCATCAAGGATCTCACCGATCGCATCGGCCAGTACGACGTACTGTTATCCCTAGGTCTGAGTCCGTCGGTCCGCGCCTCAATCGAAGCTGAGCGCTCTACACTCGTGGCGCAACGTGGTTATCATAGAGGCCGTGCCGGGCTCGACTTCGAAGGTATCGTCAACAAAGACGAAGTGGACCGGCTGGTGGCCCTGATCACAGAGATCAATAACTCGGTCGCTGCGAAGAAGAAAGCAGTTGCCTATATCGACGGCGCAATCCGCATTGGTATTGCTGCATCGAAGATTATTGCGAAAATCGCCTCGGGCTAAATTGGGGAGATCGGCTATGACCAAAATTTTCAAAGAAAACACCCTTCGCGTATCTCCGAAGATCCGCTTGGTCGCGAACTGTGACCAAACCGTGAATACGATCCGTGCCGAACACGCTGCTTCGCTCCGGGTCAGTTCGCAGGCGGTCGCCAACAAAGTCAGCCGTAAAGCGGTTCGCGGCGATGTATCGATCAGTGGAACCACTGAAGAACTGCTGACGGCCAGCAACAAAAAGAGCCTGCCCGCGGCCAGGGGCTCGCTGGACGGACTGGCAGCAGGCGTCGAGGCAAACGTATTCATCACCCTTACGGAAGTCACCGACCTTACGCTGCGGAGGCGGCCGTTTCCGGGGATCCAGGTTCGGGATTACCGCCAACGCGGCCGATCTGCGACGGCAACGGTGCGAATGGACCAGATCGACAAGCTGGCAGCCGATTCAATGGTTGCGCATATCGGCTTTGGCGATACTGTGCATGTCCCGGACGTTCCGCTTGGCGAAGTGTCGAATTCGCCGTCGAACGTCACTCATGACGCGTCTGCTGCCGGGCGACGCAAGGGAAATTCCAAAGTGCTTGTCGGCATTATCGACGTGGGTGGCTTCGATTTCGCGCATGAAGACTTCGTCGTTGAAGGTAAGACACAGTTCCTGCGTATTTGGGATATGGGCAACGTCGGTAGCTCCCCGAGCGGCTTCAATTACGGTCACGAATTCACGCGCGAGGATATGGAGGCAGCAATTCGCGATGCACCACAGATTGGTGTCGGCGTGCACGATCTGGAGCCACAATCACAACGTAGCCGACATTCGCACGCGACGCATGTGGCCAGTATTGCGGCCGGGCGGAAGTCGGGTGTCGCCAAAGGCTTCGATATCGCGGGCGTGCTTCTTTCATTGCCCGACTCGGATTACGAGCGGCGCTTGTCGTTCTACGATTCAACACGCATCGCTCATGCCGTCGACTACTTGTATCAGCTTGGGGCCATGGAAGGCTACGACGCAGTATCGATCAACGTCAGTCTTGGGACGAACGGTCACGCACACGATGGCAGTGCGCCGATCTGTCGTTGGATCGACTCAGCGCTTACTGAGCCCGGACGCTGCATTGCCGTTTCGGCCGGTAATGCCGGCCAAAGTGAACCCCAGTACGACGGCGACATTGGATACATCGTGGGTCGAATTCATACGAGCGGGCGCATCGAGGCAAATGGCCTGGAACAGATGATTCATTGGCAGGTTGTCGGCAACGGCATCGCAGACGTGTCAGAAAACGAGCTTGAGATCTGGTACCCGCCCCAGGATCGCTTCGCCGTTCAGTTGAAGCCGCCTGGCGGCGACTGGCTCGATGTTGTCGAGCCTGCCAAATATCTTGAGAATCAGATGCTCGACGACGGGTCATTCTACAGCGTCTATAACGACCTCTACCATGAGGATAATGGCCACAACACCATCTCTATCTTCCTGAGTCCGTTCCTGTCGACGGTCGTTAAAGGCGTGCGGGCCGGGGTTTGGACGATTCGATTGATCGGCCGCGATATTCGCGATGGCCGCTACGACGGCTGGATCGAGCGTGACGACCCGCGCAAAGTTGGCAGGATAGGCGATAAGGAGTACTGGCGGTTCCCGTCATTTTTCACGCGCTCGTCCAATGTAGACCACTCGTCCATCAATACGCTCGCGTGTGCGAACAATGTGATCGGCGTCGGCAATTGTGACGGCGAGGAAAATACAATCAATGTCACGAGCAGCCAGGGACCAACGCGTGACGGGCGCGAGAAGCCGGATATTTGTGCACCGGGAACAGACATCCTCGCCGCCAGCGGCTTCGACGGCGGCGATAAGTACATCGAGATGTCGGGCACGTCGATGGCGAGCCCCTATGTTGCCGGTACTGCCGCCTTGATGTTGTCTCACGAGCCCAAACTGACGGCCGCACAGATCTGCGGTGTGTTGCGACGCACCGCTTACCCGCTGCCCCTCAGAACCTATGAGTGGCAAAACGACGCCGGCTTCGGGAAGATCCAGATTGAGCGATGTATCGAGGAAGCAAAGCTGGTTCTCGATCGGGAGGATTTGAACCCATGAAAATTCGACTCTTCCAGTCAGCTCACGGTGACTGCCTGTTGCTCGAAGGAAGTGACGGCACGAGAATTCTGTCGGATGGCGGTATCAACGGCTCTTTTCGAAAACATGTCCTGCCGCGACTGGCGAATGATGGTCTGGATATTGATCTTCTCTGTGTGTCGCACATTGACCAGGATCATATCGGCGGCGTACTGGCGTACCTGGAGAATATGGTGGACTGGCGAGTCTTCCGCCATAAGAATGACCCGAATCTTCGGCCAGACGAGCAGGAACTGCCGGGAATCACCGAAATCTGGCACAACGCATTCTTCGACACGCGGACGAAGAACCGCGGCGCCATCGAACGCTTCCTCGCAATGTCCGGCGAGGCGTTGTCCGGACATACCATGGCAGAGCTCAGAGAACTGGGAACCTGGTATCGAGACCTGGCCCAGAGTGTGGGCGAGGGCATCGAAGTCTCACGCCGAATAAGCGCAGAGCAACTCGATATCCCGCTGAACAGTCTGTGGGACGGCAAGTTTGTTACTCGTCCTAAGGATCCGGAAATGATCGGGTTGGGTAGCCTGACGATCGATGTCCTTGGGCCCACCAAACAGGAGATCAAAGAGCTCAGGAAATTCTGGGACAACTGGCTCAAGACGCGTCGCGACCAAATCCTCAGGCTTCGCAAGCGGATGGAGCGAGATGAGAGCCGGCTGGCAGAAACCGATGCGACGTTCCTGTTCGAGTCTACTGAAGCACTTGCCGAGGAGTTCGGGTTATCAGACCTGGGTGATCGCAATAAGGTGACCGAGCCGAACCTGGCATCGATCATGCTGCATGTCGAAGACTCCAACGGGAAGACCTGCCTACTGACGGGCGACGGTCACATGAAAGACGTTGAGGCAGGCCTTGAGCACGCTCAAATCATGGGCAAGGACGAGGGCTTGCACGTGAACTGCCTCAAGATCGCGCACCATGGTTCGGAGCACAACTCGAAGCTGGAGCATTACCAACGGATCACGGCTGATAATTACGTTTTTTGCGGCAATGGTCATAGCCACAATCCGGACCTGAGAGTCGTGGATGCCGTTATCGATTCGCGAATCGGTCCGGCGAGCAAGCGCTCCGGCAACGACGAGGTGGATCGCAGCTTCAAGCTCTGGTTTAACACCGACCCCGACGATGCTGGGAACTCTCATGCGGATCATATGGTTGATGTCCGAGATAGAGTTGTTCAGAGGGCCGCTGCGAGTGCCGGCAAGATGAAGTTCGATTTCCAGACAGGTTCTGTGCGGACGATCAGTCTCTGAAAAACACGAGATTGTCGATAAACGTCATGCTGCCTCTCAGTCGTCGGCTTTGGCCAGCGCGATCGAGAGTATCTCATCCAACCGGCCACTGATTTGGCAAAATTGCTGATGAAACTCGGCGCGCGCCTCTTCCCGGTTTGCCGCAAGCAGCCCTCTATACTTCGCGAGTTGCAGGCCAGTCTCGTACAGGGACTTCGAGATCGACTCAGCCGAGAACACGCGCCCCTGGAGCAGCTGCTGTTTACCCATCTTCAGGCACTGCGACAGGAAGCTGCCTTTGTCGTCAATGCGGTCAGTGCCGGCGGCGTCAAGCACACAGGCCACGATGCGATACGCGTCGACGAATGACCGCAGTACGCCGTGAGCGACGAGCGGCTGAACCGTATTGAGTAGGGCATGCCCGTCTGGCTCATCACGTCGAACCGTATCTTCCCAGCCTGCGAACCGGTCGAGCACGCGCTTATTAATTTCCGATCGATAATCGGCGTGCCGCGGAAAATAGAACTCGAACTTGAAGAGCTCCCGCAGCTCACTTGCGCTCGCGAAGAAAGCCTCGACCGGATCGCCGGATCCGGACGTCGCATTCAGCAGCGCGATCTCGACAAAGGCATCGAGAATGAAATAGTGGATCGCCGTGTTGCGGTAGTAAGCGGCGTTATGGTGCTGGTCGGCGCTGATGGCATAGAGTCTCTCTGTGCCCTCGTCCAGGAAACTGACGATGCCGGTCTCGTGGAGAGCACCCAGCGTCGCGCGAACAGTGTCCTCGTCCCGAAAATCTGAACGCCCGACGATCTCCAGGTGTCGGCGCCGGATCAGCGCCGCGCCGGCGCGAGCGAGTCCCTGGATCTCGGCGAGGCTCAGCGCGCGGTTGCCACCGGCTAGCAGGATAAGCGCGACAATCGCCGTGGCGGTAATGGGCGTTGCCGCGTTCATTCTCACTGCGACTTCGAAGGCCAGGGTTGGTACAAGCGTTCGTTTTCTCTGATCGTCGATACCGGTCTCGAGTTCGCCCGGTTCGACCAGTTCCTTAATAGTCACTCCGTCGCCGAATCGCAAATGAATCTGGCCGCGTGATCGGCCACGCCTTAAGAACCGGAGTGGCCACGTGATGCCCTCGGGCTTTTTCTTTTGGCCGCGTTGTTCGATCGAGTAGTCATCGACTTCGGTGATCTGATCATAGGCGACGCTGACCGGGATGAACGTTACGTCGTGCATCCGGGTCCTCAATATCGACTCGACGACGTAATTGAACAGGCCGAATCGCGGGGGCAACAGCTTGCCGGTGCGCGAGCGTGTACCTTCCAGCGCCCAGAGTAGCGAAAAGCGTTTTTCGATAAGGTAGTCGATGTAGCGGCGAAACGTCGCTTTGTATATTTCGTTGTCCTGGAACGCACGCCGTAAAAAGATGATGCCGCTACGACGGGCGAACGCCCCGAGACCCGGCTTGTTCAGGTTGATGCCACCGAACGTGAGCGGTAACGGCAGGTCCGAATCGAACAACACGAGCGACAGCGCCATCGTGTCGAGCATCGATTTGTGGCTGATCAGGAACACGACGGGGCGTGTCCCCATTGTCTCTGCGACTCGTTCGAGCTGTGTTTCGTCGACGTTGATCTCTGCGTCGTGGTGGCTCCGGGTGGCGGAGCGGTAGAGCGCGTTTATCATGTTGAGTGTGAACGGCGTCTGGGTCGCCGCCATTTCTCGCAGATAACGCGCCGCTTGCTCCGTAACGTCGGGCACCGTGCGGTCGCCTTGCTGTGCGACATTCTCGATGAGGTTACGAAAGGCGGCGTTCGCAAAAACGTCGCTCTGCAGGATACGCGGAATTTTGTACCTGGCACCACGCACCAGGCGCTCCGAGCGTTCCAGCGCGATCAACGCCTGGTTGGCGACGTACTCTGACAGGTCATCTTCGTCGACCGTAGCCTCGGCCTGCCGTTCGCGCAGGTCATGGAGGTATGCGCCATCGCTCATAACGTACGCCAGTCTGTCCGGCCGGTACCTGGCAAGCAATCGCCGCCGCATTCTGCCGGGCTCGGCAATACGTCCGTAGAAGAAGTCCTGCAGGGAGCGGCTGCCGCCCGTACTCGATGTCGGCAGCCATGCGATTCGCAAGGGTTGCATCCACAGGGGATCGGCTTGTGGCGGCAGATCGGCCAGCAATCCGTTTGCGCGACCCTTTGGGATTCTGATGAATGAATGCCGGCCGTCTGAGTCGCCACGTGGTCTTCGGGACTCGACCCAGTCGCGCAACAGCCCGGCTTCAAAGTCGTCACGCGCATCGAGCAAAAACGCGATGCTTCCGGTTTCGATCTCCGGCCACGGAGTTGGGGTATTGCTACTCACGTATTCATGACCTGCTTCTGGCCAGCCACCCAGGAATTCCGGTGTGAGAAGTGTCTGTTGACTTGTACCGAAAAGTGACCCACCCGGATGGCCTGATTATGGCTCAGGTCCTGGCCTTTTTCTTTCCTTTCTTCTTCTACAAGTGCATCTCGACAAGATCGCCGTCTGCGACAAGGTTGTGCCGCACGTTCACGTCGAACGACATGAGACGGAGCGCCATATGTTGTTAGACTGACTGATGTGAAGGCACTATCGATTTTTCTGTTCATGATCGCTGTACCTGCGGCGATAGTCCTGTATTGGGCGCTCAAACCAAGGCTCGCACGCAAGAGGCGATTGCGACTTCGCGAACGGCCTCATCCAGACGGCCTCGAAGAGGTACTGTCGCGAAACATCGGGCTTTACTCGCGACTTCCACCCGAGCTTCAGGCGGAGCTCCGCGGCCATATCAACGTCTTCTTGAGCGAAAAACGATTCCGTGGAGAAGGCGGGCAGGGCATTACACCCGAAGTCATGTTCACCATCGCCGGCGTCGCCTGCATCCTCATGCTGAATAGAGAACCCAGTTATTTTCCGGGGTTCTCATCGATCCTGGTCTACCCCGAAACTTACGAAACGACGCAAGTTAGCTACGAAGGTGCAGTGGAAACGCACAGACGCTCACGCAGGGCAGGCGAGTCGTGGCACCGGGGGCCGGTCGTTTTGTCCTGGAGTGATGTACTACACGGCGCGTCCAATGCCGAGGATGGTTACAACGTCGTCCTGCACGAGTTCGCGCACAAGCTGGACGAGGAAAACAGCGGCACGAATGGGCTGCCAATCCTGAGAGACATTGGTCACTACAAAGACTGGGCGGAGGTTTTCGGCCGCGAGTACCGATTGCTGGAGGAGCGGGTAGCTCGCCGCAAGAACAAGGTTATCGATGGCTACGGGCTCACATCGCCGGCGGAGTTTTTCGCCGTGGCGACGGAGTCCTTTTTCGAGAAGGGACCCAGCATGCAAAAGAGGCTGCCTGACCTCTACGAGCAGCTGAAGAGATACTACGCGGTGGATCCTGCGAGCTGGTCCGGCTAACTCAAGCCTCCGCGCGGTGATGTTTCGGCTCGCTCGCCATCGTATGTCGGCCCTGATCTCTTAGTTCGTCTTCTTTATATGTATGTCACCGTAGAGCGTTTTCATGCGTATGACCGGTCCACCGCCATTCACCTTGGCAACGATTGCGCTCTCGATTCGGATCGAAACACCGTCTTCGTCGTCATCGCGTTCAACGGTCGGGCTGCTCGGCTCTACGTCCACCTCGAAGTCCGAAAAGATCTCGCCCTGTGCAGAGTCCAGAATAACCCGAGCACCGGCATCTGCGGGCAGGCCGACGTACAGGTCGCCGTTGATCGACTCAAGTGAGGTTGCGTTCGTGTCGTCAATACGATCGAAGCTAACGTCAATCGTTGCGTTAACGGCCTCGGCAATCACGGACCCGGACAGGTTCTCAACGGTAATTGGTCCGTTGACGTTGGAGAGTTCCAGATTGCCTGTGATATTGCGGACGATGATTACACCGTCGTTTATTGTGCCCAGCTCCAGGTCAGCGCGTCTCGGAACTCGCGCCAGTACGGTGACGTTGTTTGCGCGCCAGTCCGTCTCGAGAGAAATTTCATTGTCTTCCTCGTCCAATTCCAGTGTGTATCCACCACCTTTTAGTGACTGCGTGCCCGATGGTGTAACGATGTGGCGCTCGCCGTCTTCGATAGATACTTCGAACCTTGCGTCTTCTCGGTCTTCGCCGATCACTTCAATGTGGGCAGACTGGATACCGATCTCAAGGTGAATCGGATCGCCAGGCCGCGAGAGCGGGACATCGATGACTTGTGGTGACTGCGCCAACGCAGGTGATGCGCCGGACAGAAATGCTATCGCCAATACGAAACGGAAAGCGTGGGTCTTCATAGTAGTCTCCATGACTAATTCTTCTGAATACGGACATCGCCGTTCATCGAGGCGATGGTATAAGTGGGGCCGCCGGCGCCGATGCGTATGCCGCTCAGCTGCTGAATGCGATATCGGTTCTGGCCGTCTTCGGTGACATGTTCAATGGTTGCCGGCAGCGCGAGCGGGCCGACCGGAAACTCAGACTCAATGTCGCCATTGAACAAATCCATGGTGACATCAAGGCTCGTGTTGGCTGGAACATCGAGTGTGATATCGCCATTAATCGTCTCGATACTGCAATCACGAAGAGGCGCGCGAGCGAAGCCGATGTTCACACGGCCATTTACACTGCTGATTTCATTGCAGTCGCGAATGGCATCAATCGAGACGGGACCGTTGACATTGCTGGCGCTTACCACGCCGGTGATGCCAGCGACGTCGACGAGACCGTCCATCACCGTGCCGACATCGACTGTGGTGCCAGGAGGTACGAGGATGTCGAATTGGTAATCGACGCGACAACCACGGCAGCGTTCCACGCGGCGCCAGCGTTCCTCGCGGTCGCCAACCACTATCGATACGCCATTGCTGTCTGCTTCAACATTGAGCTTGAGGCGCTCCTGTGACATCTGGAAATACTTGTCGTCTGATGCGGTGCGAACCTCGCTGACCGACATCGATATCTCCCCGGTCGTGCCGGATCGAACACGTACGCTGCCCCAGATGTTACTGACCACCAGGTGCGGTGTTGGGGAGTCAACTGCGTAGACTTCCGTCCATGCATCTTCTTCGGTCATTGGCTGGGCGGAATTTGCCACACTCGCGGCCAGCGCAAGAACGATGACTAAGGAAAAACAGGTTTTCATGCGGTATCCCTCTTTAAGGATGTCAATACGTGACGGGACAAGTCGGGGTAGAGCTTCCCGTCTTCCGCCAGTTTGAGTAGTTGATTGATTTGTTGTGCGTTGCCGTTGCGCAGTACCAGGTCGATCAGCGCCAACTGCACCAGCGGTGATCCGGCCTGCTGAATTGACTCCATAATGGTGCTGCCGATTGACGGTGTACCGATTTGTGGGCCAAGTGCGTCGATGGCCGCAGCGCGAACTGAATGCACTCGATCTTCTGTTGCCCGTTGTAGAAGAGCGCGGGTAATTTCGGCGTCGTCGGCCGCGAAATATGCCGCATCAATGACGCCTCGCAAGCGTTTGCCGGCGCTGTCGTTGTCGAGGCGATCGAGGATCAGGGTGCGGTTCAACACGGAAACATTCTGTTCCAGGGCGGCAAGCCTGCCGGTGTCGTCACCACTGGTATCTTCGAGTAGCTGGCCCGCTCCGAGCCCGACCAGCAAACAAGCCGCAGCGGTTAGCCAACCGGTGTTGCTGCTAATGCCAAGTAGATCGCGCAGCTTCGTCATCGCCGTTGGCCGGTTTGCGTCTTCGAGCTCTCGGTAGAAACCCCGTCGCAAGTTCGCGGACGGCTCTTCGGCGTCGAATTTTCCGAGTGCATCCCAGAGTTTCTTTTCGGCGTCGTCGTCGCTGTCGAGAGGCAGGTTGGGGAGTTTCTTGTCAGACATCGATCGGTGCTCCGTTAATGCTGGTGTACGTCGAATTGAGCAAGGCCATCGCGCGGTGCATGCGAACACGTGCAGCGCCCGCGTTGCAGGCCAGCACTCGTCCCAGATCTTCGTAGTTATCGAATTCGAATCGGCCCAGCCAGATAACTTCCTGCGCGGCGGCCGGCAGCTGGGCCAGTGCTTGCATGACCCGTTGCACGCTCTGTGACCCTGCTGCAGCCTGTTCAGCCGAACGGTTGTCCGCGAGCTGTTCTACAGGTTTATCTTCGTCAATAGGCTGGTTGTTCTGTCGTTTGGCTTTTCGCAGATGGTCCAGCGTGACATTTCGCGCAATGTTGAACATCCATGCTTTGAAGCTGCCTTCGCCACGATACAATTTCGCTTTGCGAAGTATCTTCAGGAAGACGTCCTGGACGAGATCTTCGCTTTGCGTCGGTTGCCGCGTCATTTGCAGGCAGAACTGGTAAACGCCACGATGGTGCCGCTCGAACAGCGTCGCGAGACAGGACGAATCCCCGTTGGCGACCCATTGAATTAGTTGTTCGTCTGTCACGGCTCTCATGATAGTAACGACGCACGGCAGGGCGAAACGTTACAGGATACTTCGAACGAGCTAGCGACCGGACAGGTCCCTCGTGCGGGAATTTTGCATGAATAAGCTGTGTGCGGTTACGTACGGTGATGCAAAAAAGAGTAACGAGAATATCGGTAACCTGTTGAAAAATAATGGCTAAAGCGAGGCGTATCCCGATGAGAGGTAAGCACGATAGGGGAGTGCTGCGGAAATCCACCAGAGTCCGGTATTACTATGGATTTCTTTCGAATTTGATGAGAGGCGAGTGCCAATGCAGCGGATACTCTCGTTGAATCTGAACCATCGCACGCGTCCTGGAGCTGTCAATCCAGAGCTGGTCACCGAGCTCGTCAAACCAGAACCAGATGTGATTCTGTTTAATGAGTACGTTGATCAAGGAGCTGCCAGGGAGCTGAGACAGCTGTTGGATGCCGCCGGCTATTCCTTTCAGGCTGTTTCGGAAAGTGACGAGTATCGTCCGGGTCGTTGGCACAATCAGATTCTGATCGCATCGATGCGGCCGCTCAGAGGTGATTCTGTTCCGCAGGATGGGCCGGATATTATGTGTCGGACCAATACATTGTCGGTGTCCGTTGGCAACATTCGAATAACCGGCCTGCGCGTGCCTGCCTACGAGCGTGCTGCCGACTGGTACGCCTATTGGGATTGGGCGAAGAAGGGACTTGAAGGGAGGTGGAGCTATCGTGGCAACAATGGTTCGACCTCCAGAGTTGATCACGTTCTTGTACGAAATGGAGTTGGCGTCACCAGTGCGAAGTATACTCCGGAGCCATTCGCCCCGGCTCACACTGATCACGCCGCGTTGCTAGTGGACATCGAGCCATGACCTGCGCTTATTGCGGCGATACATCGACGGAGTGGGATCATCTCAATCCACTGGTACCGAAGAAGCAACCGACCGTATAGTAGGATTGACGAGATGAAAAAACTAATTCCGGTCTTCATAATTGTCGGGCTGGTCTACGGCATCCAGGAATACCAGTCCTTCACTGATTCCGGCAGTGTCAACGGGACAGCACAATACAACCCCGCGGCTACGCACGAGAACTGGCAATCAGGCGACCAGGTTAGAGGCAGTGGCACTGTTTCACACGTTCTCCCCGACGATAATGATGGCAGCCGGCATCAGCGCTTCATCGTCGAGCTCTCATTCGGGCGTACCTTGCTCATCGCTCACAACATCGACCTTGCCCCAAGAGTTCGTTCCATAAAGGAGGGCGACTCCGTAGCCTTCTATGGCGAGTACGAGCGGAATGATCGTGGCGGCGTGATTCACTGGACGCACCACGATCCGCGTGGCAACCATGTCGGCGGCTGGATCGAGCACAAGGGGCGTCGCTATGAGTGACCAAGGGCCATGATTCGAAAAATCTACAACTTCATCATGACTTTGATCGGCCTCGCCGTGATCTGTCTCATCGCTTTCTGTTTCTTCGTCGCAAAGTGGAGTGACTGGCAGGAAGAGAAATACGTAGAGGACCGAGAGGAGGTTACGAGTTCTGTCGCGGAGGCAGCTCGTGAGCGCGGGCTTGGTGACCTTGATCTTTTACAGCGTGAATACCTGGGGCGCTGTCCCGTGAATGACTCATCAGTCTTCGAAGGCGACGCGTCGGCAATCTGCGCGGCAATGGCCGGTGCTTTGCTTACCCAGTCACAAAAGCGCCAGATGACACTGACGGACTTTGGAGAGGTTGGCTATCAACTCTGCGCACTGGATGCAAAGCGAGGCGGCGGCGATCCGGACGAATACTGCGACCGCCAGGAGTCGATCTCCGACACATTGATTGACGCGCTGGCTATCGGGTTGTGTGATTTCGATCATGCGTGGCTGGTCGACCCGGTCTACGAGAATAACGTGACCAAGCGCGGGTCTTCGGTGTACGTGTCCGGTGAGAGGAACGTCGACTGCACGCGCCGTGAGTTCAAAGAGTGGTACTACGACGGTTTCTTTGACAGTGTGCCCGAGGACGAAGACAGCCCGCCCGTCATCAGCCAACTTTACGACGTGCTGGACTCGGAAGACCATGCAGCCGCGATCGCCCTGTTCGACGCCCATGAGTTCGGCGGGAACGAAGAAACGGACATATGGATACTAAACCTGGTCCTCGATGATCAGTCGTTTGCGCTGCTGCCCGAAGTCCTCAAGCGCAACGGCGGCAAGGTCAACTTCGACGTCTACTACTACAGTCAGCCGCTCTCGCAGGCTATCGAGAACGAAAGCACCCCAGGCGCCCTTGCGCTTCTCGACGCCGGCGCCGATCCGCTACGGCCGCACGACTACGGCCAGACGCCTATCGTCAGCGCCGCCGGCAAAGGCATGCTTGACGTCGTTAAAGCGTTAGTTGAGAAAGGTGCGGATGTGGACGGTGTCCTGGGGTCGGAGACGCTGAATTTCGGTGACCCATTGCTCTGGGCATCCATGGAAAGCCACGAAGAAACGGCGCTGTGGTTGCTGGAAAATGGCGCGGCGATCGCACCAGGGGATCCGAGTAATTTCCCTAGATGGTCCGGGAGCGCGCTGCTGGAATACGCTGTCGAGGGTGGCGATCTGGACGTCGTCCGCTCCATCGTGGACCTCGGCGCCATGAGCGACAATTCGCTGCGTGTAATTCAAGGTGCTGTCGGCGGGGGCAATGCCGACGTGCTGCAATTGCTGTTCGACCAGGGCTACGAATTGCCGGGTGTGAAGTACCACGACCGGATCTACGATGATGTAGTTGATGTCATTCAGGAAGAGGGCAGAGGGCGCATCGAGGACGGAATCAGGATGTTTGCGATGCTGCTGGATCAAGGCCTCGATATGTCGGAGCTCCGCGAGTCCGGATGGAATTACGGGCACCAGGCGGTCATTCACTACGCGCCGCCGACTATCCGCGTTAAAGATGGAAGTGATCGTCATAGAGAGGTTGCCACGCAGCGCATCAGTTTCGTCAAGCGCGTTATCGACGAAGTGCTCGCCGCTGGCCTCGATATCGACAATCGCTATGAGAGCCAGACCATGCTCATGGAGGCCGCCGACAGTGCTCAGGTCGAACTGGTGCGCTATCTGCTCGACAAAGGCGCGGACGCGAATCTCAGGAACGACGATGGGGAGTTGGCGCTTGATGTTGCCGTTCGTGAAGGTCGCAGACTGACTGCTTTCTGGGACGAGAATGACGAGCTGGAACGCCGCTTCACCGAGGTGGTCAAAACCCTCGGCGGTAGTCCAGACTTGCTGGACAAGCCAAAGGACCCAGGTCCCCAACAAGACAATAAGAAGGCGGCTCAACCATGAACAAGATCGCAATCAAGCAATGGGACGAACTACAAGATCGCACACCGGCTGCCGCTTTGGTCGCAGACGTTGATCTGGTCATCGTGCGCTACGACGAGTCTGTCACCGTGTTGTACGGTCGGTGCGCGCATCGCGGAGCGCTCATGGTGGATGGTCACGTCGACGGTGACAATCTGATCTGCGGTCTCCACGGTTGGGACTATCGCCTCGACACTGGCGTTAGTGAATACAAGAACAGTGAGACGTTGCCCAGGTTCGCTTCCTGGGTAGAAGGCGGGCAGGTGCTCGTCGATGAAGACGAGGTCATTGCCTGGTCGAAAAAGCACCCCCAGCCGTACAAACGCGATTCCTACCAGGGTGCCTACCAGGATCCGACCGGTATTCGCGATGAGCCGCATGTGAAGCTCATTCGCAGACTCGCGAGCGAAGGCCTGAGCAAGGTAGGGCACCACGGCCCATCGGCGGCCATGGGTGTTCCACGGAGTAGTCTGCCGACATGGGACGATCTGCAATTTGTCGTCGGTCAGCTGCACAAGCTGCCGTTGCTCGATGAGGAGGAAGTCGGCACCGATATTGTCATTGGACCGAACGCGCATAAGCCCTTGCATCTCGACATTCCGTTGTTCGTTTCCGACATGAGTTTCGGGGCGCTTTCCGAAGAGGCGAAAGTCGCGCTTGCCAAAGGCGCGGAACTTGCCGGCACAGGTATTTGTTCGGGCGAAGGTGGAATGTTGCCCGAAGAGCAGGCGGCCAACTCGCGCTACTTCTACGAGTTGGCATCGGCACGTTTCGGCTTCTCATGGGAGAAGGTGCAAAAAACGCAGGCGTTCCATTTCAAGGGCGGGCAGGGTGCCAAGACTGGGACAGGCGGACATCTGCCGGGGAACAAGGTGCAAGGCAAGATTGCGGAGGTGCGAAATCTGCCCGAAGGACAGTCGGCAATATCACCATCGCGATTTCCGGATTGGACTGAGCTCAGTCAGTTTCGGGATTTCGCCACGGAAGTGCGTGAGAAGACCGACGGCATCCCGGTCGGCTTCAAACTTTCAGCGCAGCACATCGAAAAGGACATCGATGCGGCGCTCGATATCGGTGTCGACTACATCATTCTGGATGGTCGCGGCGGCGGCACGGGCGCTGCGCCGCTCATCTTTCGAGATAACATCTCCGTACCGACGATTCCGGCGCTCGCCAGGGCGAGACGGCATCTCGATGCCTGCGAGGCAGCCGGTGTGACGCTTATCGCTACCGGCGGTCTCAGGCATCCGGCTGACTTCGCGAAAGCTATGGCCCTGGGGGCCGACGGCGTGGCCGTGTCCAATGCGGCGATCCAGGCAATTGGCTGCCTGGGCATGCGAGCTTGTCATACCAACAATTGCCCGGTCGGTATCGCCACGCAAAAGCCGCATCTTCGAGAACGCCTGCCGGTCGACATTGCCGCCGAACGGCTAGAACGGTTCTTCTCAGCCGCTGTTGAACTGATGACGGTCCTGGCGCGAGCGGCAGGACACCGTCACGTCAATGAGTTTTCGATCGATGACCTGACAACCTTCAAGACCGACATGGCACGCTTGACCGGTGTTGCCTATGGCGGAGTATCCACGGACTGATACTCGGAGGTGTGCGGTTGCCTAGTCGCCAACCGTCACCGCAATGACGGTGTTGTCATATCCAGTAGGAATCAGCGCCAGTTTGAGGTTCGCCGCGTAGCCATGATTGGCGCTACTGATACCATCACCACCGAGCACTTCGATCTCGGTGT
>Ga0209344_10001139_pt1 | contig 36894 bp, 5 predicted proteins | sample Cruoilmetagenom6_FD_187293 | JGI IMG/M metagenome (GOLD analysis project Ga0209344, IMG submission 187293) | Oil polluted marine microbial communities from Coal Oil Point, Santa Barbara, California, USA - Santa Barbara Oil Seep Sample 6 (SPAdes)... | ecosystem: Environmental > Aquatic > Marine >...
TACCCTCACTGGCTTTATCGAACGCTTCCGCCCGGCGGGCTTTGCCGCTGACACCGCAGCACCCTGTTATGGCTTGGCCGAAGCGACGCTATTGGTTAGCTGTAATTCGCGCGGTACGGGCGTGGTAGGCTCGGCTTTTTCTCAACAGTCGCTGGCCGAGGGAAAGGCTGCCTCAGCGGTTGAAGGCAACACCCTGGTGGGCTGCGGTACACCGGAACCCGGTCACGCTATCGATATTGTCGATCCTGAGGGGCTTCACTCGCTGCCCAGTGGTGAAGTCGGCGAGATCTGGGTCAACGGGCCCAGCGTGGCGCACGGGTATTGGCAGAACTCAGAAGCTACAGCGAAAGCCTTTGTCACCCGCGATGGGGTCAGTTGGCAGCGCACCGATGATACTGATGCACAGAACCACGACGCTCGCGATGATCGCTGGCTGCGCACCGGCGATCTAGGCTTTCTGCACGAAGGACAGCTGTATATTGCCGGGCGTATCAAAGATCTGATCATTCTGCGCGGCCATAACGTCTACCCCCAGGATATCGAGAGCGCTATCGAAGCCGAGGTGGAAGCAGTGCGCAAAGGGCGCGTGGCGGCCTTTGCAGTGACCACCCCCGAAGGCGCCGAGGGGATTGGCGTCGCGGCAGAAGTTTCCCGCGGCATACAGAAGCTAGTGCCCGCCGAGAAGCTGGTCGAAGCGCTAAGCGAGACGGTGGGGAGCGCTTGCCACGAGCCGCTTTCGGTAGTGCTACTGCTTAACCCAGGTGGCCTCCCCAAAACCTCCAGCGGCAAACTGCAGCGCAGCGCCTGCCGCCAAGGCTGGGAGGCGGGTAGCCTGGATGCCTACGCCATTTACGCCTTTGGGCGTTTTGCCAGCGGTGGTGACGATGACGCCAGCGGTGGCAAGGCATCGCCATCTACTGCGGAATCTGGGAGTGAAACGGAGCAAGCGTTAGCGAAGCTCTGGTGCCAGGTGCTGGGGGACGGCAAGGAAAAGCCGTTGGGAAAAGATGCCCACTTCTTCGCCAGCGGTGGTAATTCTCTGGCGGCGGTGCAGTTGGCTTCGCGCATTAGCGATCATTGGGCGATTGATTTTCCTACTAGAGCCGTCATGGAAAAGCCGCGCTTTTGTGACTTGGTTGATGAAGTAGAGCGCCGGTTGGCGACTCCTTTGGCCTCCCATCAGGGAGGTGTCCAGAATCCACTGATACCGATTTCCCGCCATGCGGAACTACCTTTAGCACCTGTCCAGCGCCGGCTCTGGTTAGTTGATCGTTTGGCGAGTCAGGTGGGCGACCGTGAGCGTGCCGCCTATAACCTTCCTGCGCTATTTTCCCTGAAAGGGGAGTTGAATATAGAGGTTCTAGAAAGAACCGTTAATGCCATCGTTGCGCGGCATGAAGCATTGCGTACCCACTACCCTGAAAGCGAGAGCGGTGATCCCATCGCGGTTGTAGAGGATCAGCGAAACATCGAACTTCCTGTTTTGGACTGCAGCGATCTTGCAGAGCCGGAGCAACAGCGATATCTGCAAGATACTTTCACCGAGTATGCGAACACACCGTTAGATCTTGCCACTGGGCCTTTAATTAAGGCGGGGTTACTGCGTTTTGGTGCACAAGAGCACGCCCTGATCCTGGTGATTCACCACATCGTCTTCGACGGCTGGTCCACGAGCGTATTCATCCGGGAATTTGCCTCTCTGTATGGGGAATTGCTGGAAGGGAAGGAATCTGGGTTACCCGAGCTTGGTATTCAGTACGTGGACTACGCCGCTTGGCATGAGAAAGCACTGTCGGGAGAGGCCTTCGAGCAAAGTGCAACCTTCTGGCGTCGCTATCTAAGTGATGCTCCTCCGCTCTCAACACTACCGGGGGATTTCGCTAGGCCTAGCCAAGTATCGCATGCCGGTAGTGCCCTGAGCATGACACTGAGTCCAGACCTATCACAAGCGTTGAACAAGCTTGCCGCACAGCGTGGCACCACGCTATTTACGCTTCTATTGGCGAGTTTCCAGCTGTTGATGCATCGCCAGACCCGTCAACACGACCTGATTGTGGGAACCGATGTCGCTGGTCGTAGCCATCCTGAGGTTGAGCCGTTGATTGGCTTTTTTGTCAATGTAATCCCGCTGCGGTCTCGTTTGTCTGATGGCCAGATTGATTTCGGCCACTGGCTTGAGCAAGTGCAGACCAGCGTGCTGGATGCCTTCGATCATCAAAATGTTCCCTTCGACAGAATTGTCGAGCTTTCGGGGATTGGTCGTGAGCGCGACCGTTCCCCCCTGATACAAACCCTATTCGTACTACAAAACACGCCAACCGAGCGGTTCTCAATTCCGGGCTTGGAAGTTGAGGTAATGCCTCAGCCTCGGCAGGAGTCGAAGTTCGATATGGCGATATTCGTCAATGAGAGTGACACCGGACTATCAGTCGAGTGGGTCTACGCCACCGCATTGTACCGACGCGAAACCATTGAGCACTTAACCGGTGCCTGGCAGTCGCTACTAGCGCAGATCGTGGAAGCTCCCAACATGCTCGTTGAGGAGTTTCGCTTACCCCTAATGGAGAAACACGCTATGCAAAACAAGCTTTCAAAAGGTTCCAAACTCAACAAGCTTGGCAGCCTGAAATCCCAGCCAGGTACGCGCCCCTCGACCAAGAGTGATTCACCGATACGAACGGCATTGCTCGATGAGAAACGGGTCTTTCCCCTGGTGATCGAAGCGACGGACGCTGACCTTGATGCGGTGGCGTGGGCAACCTCCCAGCGTGACTTTATCGAGCAACACTTACGCACGCATGCAGGCATTCTGTTCCGTAACTTTGGGCTGACCACACCGCAAGAGTTTGAAGCCTTTGCCGAGGCTATCCAGCCGGGACTTTACGGCAATTATGGTGACCTGCCCAAGAAAGAAGGGGGGCGCAATACCTACCGTTCAACCCCCTATCCTGAACGCCAGATGATTCTCTATCACAACGAAAGTTCGCATTTGGAGCGCTGGCCGCGCAAGCAACTGTTCTTCTGCGAATTCCCCTCTCCCGTGGGAGGTGCCACACCGATCGTGGACTGCCGGGAGATGTTGCGCCAACTGCCCGCCGATGTGGTGGAGGAGTTCGAGCGCAAAGGGCTGCTTTATGTGCGCACCTTCACCCGCAACCTGGACGTGAGCTGGCGAGACTTTTTCAAAACCGATAGCAGGGAGGAAGTTGAAGCGCGGCTCAAAGAAGGGGGAATTGAGTGGCAGTGGTTGGGTGATGACGAACTGCAGACACGCACGCGCTGCCCTGCGGTAGTCACCCATCCAGTGACCGGTGACCGGGTGTTCTTCAATCAGGTGCAGCTCCACCACGTCAGTTGCCTTGAGCCAGATGTGAGGGAAGACCTGCTTGGCATGGTTGGCCAGGAACGCCTGCCACGCAATGTCTATTTCGGAGACGGTTCCGTGATTAGCGACGAAATGATGCAAATTGTCGGCGAGGCCTACGAAGCCTGTGCCGTGCGCTTCGACTGGCGCCGGGGCGATGTGGTGATGGTCGACAACATGTTAGCAGCCCATGCCCGGGATCCCTACGAGGGGCCACGCAAGATTGTAGTGGCGATGGGAGACATCTATGAGCGTTCGGCGCTGGAAGAGGCTCAAGGGGCCAGTGCCGATGCCGAGTTGGTCGGTCAATGAAGTCACGGGGTTTGGGAGTCAATAAATGAATGCGATAACGGAACAGCAGAGCCTTGCCCATTGGCCGCTTAGCCCTGAACAGCGTGCAGTGTTGGTGGCGGCGGAAGTGAATGAAAGTGACACACAGCAGGCAGCATTAGCACAGGTCGAGGTCATGGTGGTCGATATTCAGGGTGCGCTTGATAGCTCGCGGCTGGAGCAAGCACTGAGCAACCTTAGGCAACAGCATGAAGCCCTATCGACGGCTCTGAAGAGTGTGGCGGGGTATCGTGGGCTGCGCCACCAAGCGCTTGAAGACCTGCCTGCCATTGAGTGGCGGCATGAGGACTTACGCGGCAGCGGTGACAAGAAAGCGCTGCTCAACGACTTTCTTAATAACTATCGCGAGTCACTAAAGCGCCGGCCCATTGCCCTAGAATCCGGTGAGCTGCTGCGTCCAGCGCTACTACGAACTGGTGAAACAACCTGGGTATTAGTACTGGCTGTTTCAGCGTTGGTGGCGGATCGCGTCAGTCTGCAGTCGCTGTTCTCGGCGTTGGCGGATGCTTACGATCAGAGCGGAGGAGCCGATGATGAGTCTGCGCTGCAGTATTCCCAGTTCATCGAGTGGCGCGCTTCTCTCGAAAACGACGATGACGCTGAAGAGGGCCGTGAGTATTGGCAAAGGCACCAGCAGCATGCCGAGCAGGCAGGCGCATGCTGTTTACCTGCAAGGCAAGCGAATCGCTATGGCGTGCGGGTAGAGCATGAATATGTGGCCTGTCCGCTCGAACCAGACCTAGTAGCGCGTATCGATAGCCTAGCTGATGAGCTTCAAGTATCCGCTGAGGCAGTATTGCAGGCGGCTTGGTGGGCGTTACTTGTCAGGATTAGTGGCAATGAGAGTGTGCTAGGTGGCTGGCAACACGACTGTCGCCAGGATTACGAGGTGATGCAAGGGGCGATCGGGCTCTTCGACAAGGTGCTGCCGGTGCTGGTTGAAGGTGTCGCTGATAGTGACTTCTCTAGCTGGATTACCCGTTTAGCAGAGCAGCTAGAGGCGCATACCCAGGCTCAAGAGTATTGGTCGATTGATGCGCTGCCCGATAAGCGCCACCTAGTCGCGGGGTTCGCATTTTCGGAGGGAGTGAGTGAGTTAAAGTCGGCGGGTTTGCAGTGGCGCTTGCGAGAATTGCCAGGGCCATCGGCAGAATTTGAACTTGCCTTGCAGATAGGCCGCAGTAAGAGCGGCGTGGTGGCGACGCTCTATACCGACCCATCATGCTATAGCCGAGCGGCGGCCGGGTGCCTGCTGGATCAGTACCATACGTTGCTACAGGCGGGCCTAGCCGACCCCGCGCAAAAGCTATTTTCGGTGCCGCTTATTTCCCCTGAAAAACAGCTGGCGTTGGAGTCGATTGCGGAGAGTGCGCTCGACGTGGGCGAGTGGAGCGTAGCTACCCATATCGCTGCCTGGGCGGCTTCGACGCCGGATGCCATTGCCATTGAGGAGCAGGGTCGTACGCTGAGTTACGCCCAACTAGAAGCCCGCATTAATGATATCGCTCGGTGGCTGGGTGGTCAGGGCGTCAAGCGTGGAGATTACGTAGCGCTTAATTTGCCCCGTTCCACCGATTTGGTCGTGCTGCTACTGGCAGTATGGCGTGTAGGCGCCGCCTACCTGCCGCTCGATCCTGAGTGGCCCGTAGATCGTAAACGGCGGGTGCTTGAGGATGCCCAGCCCGCGCTAGTGGTGAGCGCTGAAAACGCCGAGGCGGAACCCACAGCACTGGCCCTTCCCGGCATCCGCAGTGTGGGGCTGCCACAAGAAGTGGATGAAGCGGGTAGTGACTTGTCGTTTACAGAGCCAGACCTCGGCGACGTGGCTTACCTTCTCTATACCTCTGGCTCCACAGGCACGCCAAAAGGTGTGGTGATCGAGCATGGCCAACTGCTCAATTACGTCGCCGGTGCCACAAAGGCCATGGGGCTATCGGTATGCCAGCGCTGGGCATTGACCGGGTCGCTGGCCACCGATCTGGGCAATACTGCACTGTTCGGTGCTTTGTTCAATGGTGCCCGTCTGGTGATCGCCGCACCTGACGATATGCAGGATGGCGACCACTTTGCGCACTTTATGTCGGCGGCCGATATCGATGCGCTCAAAATAGTGCCGTCTCATGTGGAGGCCCTGCTGGAGTGCGAAGCTCCCCGGTTGCCGAAAACGCTGATTTTAGGCGGTGAGGCAACTTCATCTGCCTTACTTTCGAGCATTGCGCGGATTTCGCCCGAGTGCCAACTATACAACCACTATGGCCCCACAGAAGCCACGGTGGGCGTTATGGTGCACCCGGTATCGCTGTCGCAAGATATTGCAGGCCCGCTGCCACTAACCCAGCTGCTACCGAACTGCCGCTATCGAGTGCTTGACGATAACTTGCACGCGACCCCCACCGGTGCCGTAGGTGAGCTGTATCTGGGCGGCGCCCAACTGGCGCGGGGTTATCTCAATAGCGATGCTTCCGCGTTTGTCGAAGATCCCTTTATTGTCGGTGAACGGCTCTATCGCACCGGCGATCTGGCGTGTGTACTGCCCGAGAGTGGCGTACGCCTTATTGGGCGTGCCGATGATCAGATCAAACTGCGCGGCTTTCGCATTGAACCAGCAGAAATCGAAAGCGTGTTGCAAGCACAGCCAGGGGTTAAGCAGAGCCTGGTTCGCCTGATGGGGCGGGGGGCTGATACCCACGAACTCGTAGCGTTTTTGATCGGAGACTCCGAGGCGATGTCTGCTGAGGGCCAGACCCAGCTTCGCGAGCAGCTGACTGTGCTACTGCCTGAACCCATGCGTCCTTCTCGTTTTATCCCTGTTGAGCATTTCCCTCGCCTAGGTAACGGCAAGGTAGACACCCCCGCGCTGGAAGCCTTGGCCCAAAAAACAGCGGAAAGAAAAACCTTGGTGAAGCCCCGGGATGCCGTGGAAGCCAACCTGTGTCAGGCCATGGCTGAGCTGCTTGGTCGTGATGAGATCGGCATTGATGACGATTTCTTCGAGCTGGGTGGGCACTCCTTGCTGGTGATCAAGTTAGTGGCACGCATTCGTAAGCAGTTCGGGATCGAGATAGCCCCCGGCGTGGTGTTCGATCACCCCACCGTCGCTGAGCTGGGTGCTGCTCTACGCGAGAATTGTGCTGAGACCAGCACGAGCGGTCTAGCCGAGCTTGATAGCAACTGAGTAGACAAACTTGCCTAGTAACATCATTTGTAACGCGGTACAGGAAGAGGATTTAGCGATGAAGGAATTGGCTCATCCACAAGATGTGGCAGCACCTAGTGATGGCAGGGAAGGGCAAGAAGGAGTGTCTGAAGCAGTTCATGAAGATGCTGTATTGCCATTGTCATACTCTCAGCAGCAGCTTTGGTTCCTGCATCGTTATTCGCCGGATCTTACCGCCTACAACCAGCCGCGCGCTTACCGGCTTACCGGAAATGTGGATGCGAGGGCTTTAGAATGTGCTTTTCAAGCGCTGATTCAACGCCATAGCGTATTGAGAACACGATTCTTTGAGAGCAACGGCGTACCGCAGCAGGTCGTACTCCCCGGAGTCTCTTTTTCTATTCATAGACAGGATCTCTCTGATCTGGCTGCACCAGAGCAGGACGAAAGGCTAGAGCGGTCGATCAAGAAAGTCGCGCAGCATGTCTTCGATCTTGGTGAGCCACCGTTGCTAGTGGCTCGGTTGATAAAGATGGAAGAGCGCCGACACGTTCTGGTTGTCTGCCTTCACCACATCATTTCAGATGCTTGGTCTAACCGCATCATCGAATCCGATCTGAGTGAAGCCTATCGTCAGGCGTTGGGCCAAAACGAAGATGCGCAGCTTCCAAGCTTGCCCGTGCAATATGGCGACTATGTTCTGCAGCAACAGAAGAGAGTGGCGTCGGGCGGCATTGACAAGGAACTTAAGTATTGGAATGAGCATCTTGGGGATGATGTCCCGCCGTTAGCAATCACCACTGACCATGTCTATCCCAAACAGCAAGAGTTTCGGGGGGCTACAAAGCGTTTCGTGTTGGATCGCAGCCTCGCCAGTTCTCTGCAAGCCTTTTGCCAACAACAGCGCTTTACTCCTTTTGTGCCACTTTTCGCTGCCTGGCAAGTTGTTCTGGCCCGTTATTGTGTACAACAAGACTTCGCTATTGGTGTGCCGTCGTCAGGTCGACAGCAAGAGGAATTTCAGGAGGTCGTTGGCTTTTTCATCACGACACTGCCATTTCGAGTACGCGTGAATTCGGCCATGACGCTGGGTGACGTATGTCGACAGGTCAAAAAAGATGCAGTGGGCTCGCTCAATTATGCTGATATGCCATTGGAGGTCTTGCTCGAACAACGGAAAGTAAAGCGGGATTCCGTTCGTCAGCCCCTATTCCAAGTTATGTTTGGTCTCCAGTTCCGATCTGATGAAGAGCAGCTTCAGTTAGATGATGTGTCTGTCGAACTGATCGATATTTCGCAGACGAGTGCAAAGTTTGAGTTATCTCTGGATATTTTCATCGAGCAGGAGCAAGTGGTTGGCGCTCTAGAGTTCAATTCCGATCTGTTCGATGAACAGACCATCCAACGTTTGATAGGTTACTACCAGAAAGTACTGAAAATTTTATTAGAAAAGCCGGAAACACAGCTCACCTCTATCGAACTACCTGATAACGCGGAAAAAGCATTGCTGCTCGATTGGGGAAGCCACGCAGCAACCGATAATCCGGTCGAGCCCATCCATCACGTGATAGAGCGCCAGGCTGAGGCAACCCCAGAGGCTACGGCATTAGTATTCGAAGATCAGTCGCTCAACTACACCGATCTCAATGCCCGTGCCAACCAGTTGGCCCACTACCTGATCGGTCTAGGCGTAAAGCCAGAGAGCCGAGTGGGCATCGCCATGGAGCGCTCCATCGAGATGGTGGTGGGGCTTTTGGGTATTCTCAAGGCGGGTGGCGCTTATGTGCCACTAGATCCAGATTATCCGAGTGATCGGTTGGCCTATATGGTCAAAGACAGCGGCATTGAACTGCTGCTTACCCAACAGCATCTTCGCGATGCGTTGCCGGTGGCCGATGGGCTGAACGTCATTGATTTGGATCGGTTGGAGGTTGCTCACAACGCGCCGACCAATCCAAACGTGGCCCTGCACGGCGAAAATCTTACTTATGTGATCTACACCTCCGGTTCCACCGGGCGACCCAAGGGCGCAGCCAACCGTCACCATGCACTGACCAATCGCCTACAGTGGATGCAGGAAGCCTATGGCCTAACGGCCAACGATGCGGTGCTACAGAAAACCCCGTTCAGCTTTGACGTTTCCGTGTGGGAGTTCTTCTGGCCGCTGATGCAGGGGGCACGGCTGGTGATGGCGCCACCAGGTGCTCACCGCGAGCCAGCCCAACTGGTCGAGCTAATCCGTACTCACAATATAACCACGCTGCACTTCGTACCTTCAATGCTGCAGGCCTTCCTGGCCCATGGCGAGCTAGAAGCCTGCACCAGCCTGACACGCTTGGTATGCAGCGGTGAAGCGCTGCCTGCGGAGCTGCAGAATCAGGTATTTGCCCGCCTGCCTCACACGGCACTCTACAACCTCTACGGCCCCACGGAAGCGGCCATTGATGTTACCCACTGGACTTGCCAAGACGACGGGCGCAACCACGTAGCTATCGGCCAACCGATCGCTGGTATCCATACCTTCGTATTGGATGGCGATCTTAACTTGGCGCCGCCTGGGGTCGCTGGTGAACTCTATCTCGGAGGTATTGGTTTGGCGCGGGGCTATCTGCACCGGCCTGACCTTACCGCAGAACGTTTTGTCGCTGATCCGTTTGCGCAGGGCGAGCGCCTCTACCGTACGGGCGATCTGGTGCGCTGGCGGGAGGATGGCCAGCTCGAGTACCTGGGCCGCCTTGATCATCAAGTGAAAATCCGTGGCTTGCGGATCGAGCTAGGTGAGATCGAAGCCGAACTACTCGCTCAGCCGGCGGTTCGCGAGGTAGTGGTGGTCGCCCAGGAAGGCCCTGGCGGTTCGAGGCTGGTGGCTTATGTGGTTCCCCAAGCCGACAGTGAACTCGACACCAACTCACTACGTGAAGCGCTGGGGAAAAAGCTACCGGATTATATGGTGCCGGGCGTCGTGGTCACTCTCGATGCACTGCCGCTGAATGCTAATGGCAAAGTAGACCGCAAGGCGCTGCCCGAGCCGGAGTTAGCCAGTGGCATGCACTATGAGCCGCCTCAAGGTGAAGTGGAAGAAGCGCTGGCAGAGATCTGGTCAGAGATACTTGGCGTCGAAAGGGTGGGCCGCCATGACAACTTCTTCGAGCTGGGTGGCGACTCGATTCTCAGCTTGCAAATCGTCTCGCGTATGCTTCAGGCCGGCTGGCGGATTACACCTCGCCAACTGTTCGAACGACAGAGCGTGGCCGAATTAGCGGTGGTAGCCGAGGTGGCGAACGGAACGCAGGCCTTAAGCTTCGGCAGTGCTGAAGGCGAAGTGCCTCTGCTGCCGATCCAGGCCGAGTTCTTTGCCCAGGAGATGCCAAAGCGCCACCACTGGAACCAGGCGGTACTGCTGTATAGTCGAGAGGCGCTCGACACAATGGCCTTGTCGCAGGCGCTGGATGCGCTCGTTCAGCATCATGACAGCCTGCGGCTGCGGTATTGGCGGGATGTCGACGGTGCCTGGCGGCAGCGTTATGCGTCAGTGGAGGATATCCAAGAACAGGATCTGCTGTGGGTACGACGGGCCAGCGATGCCGAGGAGGTTGAGGCCCTGTGCGAAAACGCCCAGTGTAGCCTGAACCTGACCGAGGGACCACTGCTGCGAGCGCTGGCTATCGAGATGGGTGATGGTAGCTGGCGACTGCTGCTGGCCATTCATCACCTGGTGGTGGACGGAGTCTCGTGGCGCATCCTGCTCGACAACCTGCAGACGGCGTATTCTCAGGTGCGGGCTGGGCAAACCATTGAGCTGGCGGAAAAGAGCAGCAGCCTGCTGGATTGGGCGAGGGCCTTACAAGGCTATGCCGAGACCCATGGCGATGAACTGAACCATTGGCAGAGCCTGGCCAGCGTGCCCGTCGAACTACCCTGCGACGAACCGCATGGTGAGAATACCAGTGCCTGGCAAACCAGTATTCAACTGCAGTTGGACAAAGAGCAGACCGAGGCGCTTCTCAAGGCGGCACCGGCGGCTTACCGCACCCAGGTTAACGATATCCTGCTGACGGCTCTGGGTAGGGCGTTGTGCGATTGGAGCGGTCACGAACGGATACTGATCGACCTGGAAGGCCACGGTCGAGAGGGCCTGTTCGAGGGAGTTGACCTGTCACGCAGCGTAGGCTGGTTCACCAGCCTGTTCCCTGTGGCGCTAGCCCCGAATGGTGAGTTGGGAGAGGCGTTGAAGCGCGTCAAAGAGGGCTTGCGCGAGATCCCGAATAAAGGGCTTGGCTACGGAGTCTTCACGAACCTAGGCAATACTGAGCAGCAGCAAGCACTGCGTGCCCTGCCCAAGGCCCGAGTGGTGTTCAACTACCTGGGGCAATTCGATGGCAGCTTTAACGACTCGACACTTTGGGCACCAGCCCAGGAAAGTGCCGGTACCTGTTTCGATGGTGACGCTCCGCAGCAGCACGATTTAGCGATCAACGGCCAAGTCTACGAAGGGCAATTGATGCTTAGCGTACGCTTCAGTAAGGCGCGCTATCGCCATGCCTCCGTGCAGGCCCTGGCCAATCGCTTCCAGCGGGAACTGGAGGCGCTGGTCGATCACTGTAGCGGTGGCGTGCATGGGGCAACGCCTTCGGATTTCCCGCTGGCGTCCATCAGCCAGCAACACCTGGATCGCCTGCCACTCGAGTTCGACAATCTGGCCGATCTCTACCCGCTGTCGCCTATGCAGCAGGGCATGCTGTTCCATAGCTTGTACGACGTGCATGGCAGTGCCTACCTCAACCAGTTGCGGGTGGATATCGATGGCCTGGAGCCCGCTCGCTTCAAGGCGGCCTGGGAGGCGGTGGTGGCTCGGCACGACATCCTGCGTAGCGGTTTCCTGAGTCAGGACGACACGCCGCTGCAATGGGTCGCCAGGAAGGTCGAATTCCCCTGGTTCGAGGAGGATTGGCGAGCTCGAGAGAACCAAAAAGTGGCACTTAACGACCTGGCCCAAGAGCAACGTCGCGCTATGGATCTATCCAAGCCACCGCTGATGCGTGTGGCCTTGGTGAAAGTTGGCAAGACACGCCACCACTTGATCTGGACCAGTCATCACCTACTGCTGGATGGCTGGAGTGGTGCGCAATTGCTAGGGGAAGTGATCCGTCACTATGAAGGCTCCCTCTTACCTGCCCAAGCCGGCCGCTATCGCGATTACATCGAGTGGCTGAAGGAGCGTAATAGCACGGCCAGTGAAGCATTCTGGCGTGAATGTTTAGGACAGGTAGAGGAGCCGACCCGTTTAGCCGATACCTTGCCTGCCTCCTCCGGTTTGGCAACCGAGCCTGGAATATATCGCAGCGAACTTGAAAGCCTTCATGTCGACCGCCTGCAAGAAGTGGCGCGTCACGAGCGAGTGACACTGAATACCGTGCTGCAAGCTGCTTGGGCGCTGCTCTTGAGCCGTTTCACGGGGCAGCAGACGGTCACGTTTGGGGCTACGGTCGCAGGCCGACCCTCAGACCTGAGTGGCGCCGATGAGATATTGGGATTGTTCATCAATACCTTGCCGGTCATCACGTCACTGAGACCTGACATGCGCTTGGGCGACTGGCTGCGTGAGTTGCTGGCCGGAAATCTAGCGTCAAGGGAGCACGAGCATACGCCGCTTTATGAAATTCAGCGCTGGGCAGGAAATGGCAGTCAAGGATTGTTCGATAACATTGTGGTGTTCGAGAACTTCCCGGTGGATGAGATCCTGCTCGCGTCGGACAAGCGACAGTTGGCATTTTCATCAATTCAAAGCGATAGCGGAAATCACTACCCCCTGACTCTTCGCGTCAAAGTTGAGGGGGGGATAAGCCTAGATTATTTGTATGACACGGATCTCTTGAATGAAACCACGGTTCGGATGTTGGCGCATCAATTCGAATCCATCCTGAAGGATATTCAACAGGGGGATAGCGCTCAAGAAATTCGCCTGTGTGACTTCTTCTCGAAAGGAACGGAAGCTGGGGTACCGGGAGTGATCCGGCCGTGGCAGGAAACGACCGTGCTGTCTCTTTTGGAGCGGTTGGGTTGTGAATCGTCGAACAAATTGGCGGTGAGTGATGATGCGAACCGCTTGACCCATGCCGAACTAGACTCCCAGGCCCAGCGTCTGTCACAGGCACTGGTCGCACAGGGTGTCGGCCCCGAAGAGCGTGTTGCCATTCACGCTGAACGCTCATGCGAATATGTACTTGGCATTCTCGCCGTACTCAAAGCGGGCGGGGCGTTTGTACCGCTTGATCCACAACTGCCGAGCGAGCGCTTGGCCTATCAGCTGGCTGATAGTGGCGCTCGCTTAATGCTGAGCAGTACGGCTTGCGACTGGAATGGTGACGTTCCGGTAATGGAGCTGGCGTTTGCCGACGATGTTCCGGCTGCCGTAGAGAATAAATCCCCCGTCATCCATCTTCAGCAGACTGCCTATGTGATCTATACCTCTGGCTCCACGGGCAAGCCTAAAGGGGTGGCGGTAAGTCACGGTGCTCTGGCCAATTACGTACAGGGCGTTCTGGAAGCGTTGGCGCTACCAGAGGATGCCCGCAACATGGCGATGGTGTCGACGGTAGCGGCGGATCTGGGGCATACGGTGCTGTTTGGTGCCTTGTGCACCGGCCGCACCTTGCACCTCATTTCTCCCGAGTGCGCCTTTGACCCGGATGCCTTTGCAGCTTATATGCGGGAACAGCGGGTGGATGTGCTCAAGATTGTGCCCAGCCACCTGCGGGCACTGCTGAGTGCGGCAACCCCGGCTGACGTGCTTCCGCACGAGCGCCTGATTCTGGGCGGCGAAGCGACCGACTGGGCGCTACTGGAACGTATCGCCGAGCTTAAGCCAACCTGCCAAGTGCTTAATCACTACGGGCCTACGGAAACCACGGTAGGTATTCTCACCCAGCAAGCTGACATAGCCGATCGAGCTGCCAGCACACTGCCTATCGGCACACCGCTGGCCAATGCTCAGGCCTATGTGCTTGATCCCTGGATTAATCCGGTGCCGAAGGGCGTTGCCGGCGAGCTCTATCTGGGCGGCCCAGGGCTGGCTCAAGGCTATCTACAGCAGCTGGGGCAAACGGCGGAACGTTTCGTTTCTAGCCCCTTCCAAGCGGGGGAGCGGCTCTATCGCAGCGGTGACCGGGTGCGCCAACTGGCCGACGGTAGCCTGGAGTTCCTTGGCCGTGTGGATGATCAGGTGAAAATTCGCGGCTATCGGGTTGAACCGAGCGAAATCGCTACCCTGCTGCGCGATCAACCGTGCATCGCGGAGGCCGAAGTGGTAGCGCGGGAAAACGAGGAAGGCCGTGCGCAACTGTTCGCCTACGTGGTTATGGCAGCCGGAAGCGACATCGATGACGCCGCGTTACTCGCGCAGCTTGGCGAACGCGTGCCGGACTATATGGTGCCCAGTGCCATAGTACGGCTAGATGCCTTACCGCTAACCGCCAATGGCAAGTTAGATCGCAAGGCGCTGCCCGAGCCAGTACAAGCGGGTGGTGGTAAAGCATTCGAAGCTCCCCAGGGAGCAGCGGAGGAAACCCTAGCCGCAGTCTGGGCCGACGTAATCGGCTGCGAGCAGGTGGGGCGCAACGACAACTTCTTCGAGCTGGGTGGTGACTCAATCCTCAGTCTGCAAATCGTCGCGCGTTCGCGTAAACGTGGCTACAAGGTAACGCCTAAGCAGTTGATGGAAGGGCAGACTGTGGCCGCCGTGGCGGCGATGGCCACGCCTCTAGCTGCTACCGCTCCTAAACAAGCGGCTGCGCCCAATAAAGCAGCTTCCTTTGCGCTGCTGCCGGTACAGCGCTGGTTCTTCGAGCAGAACTTTGCCGAGCCACAGCACTGGAATCAGTCGTTGATGCTGGAAGCGGCCAGTGGTGTAGATACTGTAGATACCGCGCTGCTACGGCGTGCCATTGAGGCAGTGGTAGATCACCATAGCGCCTTGCGGCTGCGCTTTGAGCGCGTTGGCGATAGCTGGCAACAAGCCTATGGCAAGCTAGCCGACGATCTCTTCGAGCACGTGGACGTAAGCGATCATGCGGATCCGGCGCAGGCCATCACCCAGGCTGCCGTTGCTGCGCAACGCAGTCTGAGTTTGGCGCGGCCGTTCCGTGCTATCTGGATGGCACTGGGAGGCGAGCGCGGAGGGCGATTGCTGCTAGTGGCTCACCACCTGGTGATAGACGGCATCTCGTGGCGCGTGATCCTCGACGACCTGCAAGCGGCCTACGCGCAGTTAAGTGCAGGAAAGACAGTCGACCTACCACCGGCAACCACCTCGCTAGATGAGTGGGCGCGTGCCCTGGCCGACTATGCCAAATCGGAGGCTTTGGCTGAGCAATGCTCCTATTGGGAAAGTCTCGTCACAGCGCCAGAGCCCAGCCTACCGGCACGGAATCCCCATGGCAGCAACACCGTCGCCGATACCGCATCGCTCGTTGGCAGCTTGCCTACCGAGGCCACCACGCAACTGCTGGGGCCGGTGCATAAAGCCTATCGTACCCAGGTAGATGACCTGCTCCTCAATGCACTATCGAGCGCCCTGTGCCAATGGGCGGAGCGAGACAGTGTACTAATCGAACTGGAAGGCCATGGCCGCGAAGACCTGTTCGACGGTATCGATCTAAGTCGCAGCGTAGGTTGGTTCACCTCGCTCTACCCAGTTCGCCTGACCCCAGGTAATGCGGAGCCCGGTACAAGCCTAAAAGCGATCAAGGAGCAGCTTCGCCAAGTGCCCGATAAAGGGCTCGGCTATGGCGTACTGCGTTATTTGAAAGAAGAGCCCGTGCTTGTAGGTGGTGCCTACCCCCAGGTTACCTTCAATTATCTAGGCCAGTTGGATCGCTTCCTACAGGGTGATGGGGCCTGGCGGCTCGCCAAAGAGAATGCAGGACAGACTCGCGCACCGCAAAGCAAGCGCCGTACCTGGATTGAGGTGGTGGCCTGGGTTCAAGATGGCCAACTGCGCTTTGACTGGAATTACAGTCGTGAGATTCACAGCGAGGCAGCGATACATGCCTTGCAAGTATGCTTCCAAGCGCAACTAGAGGCATTGATTGAGCACTGTGCTAGTGGCGTTCGTGGCGCAACACCTTCGGACTTCCCGCTGGCGGGCCTGAGTCAAGAGCAGTTGGACGGCTTGCCTGTTGCCACCGATCAACTGGCGGATCTCTACCCACTATCTCCGTTGCAGCAGGGCATGCTGTTCCACAGCCTCTATGATGACCAAGATTCAGCCTATCTGAACCAGTTGCAGGTAGAAATTGACGACCTGGATGTAGAACGCTTCCAGCTCGCTTGGCAAGCAGTACTAGCGCGCCATGAGGTTCTGCGCAGTGGCTTCCTGGAGAGTGCTGGAATGCCGTTGCAGTGGGTGGCGCGCAACGTTGATCTGCCGTGGTTTGAAGCGGATTGGCGTGAACGCGTGGATCTGTCAGATGCGCTTGAGAGGCTGGCCGAGGAGCAACGGGCACCATTCGATCTGACGGCGCCACCGCTGATGCGCTTGGCGTTGGTGAAAATCGCAGATGCCCGGCACTGTTTTATCTGGACACGCCACCATCTGCTGCTGGATGGCTGGAGTACTTCGCAACTGATGGGCGAGGTGTTGCGCTGTTACGCCGGGGCGGTGCTGCCACCTACAGAGGGGCGCTATCGCGATTACATCGCTTGGCTACAGCGCCGTGACGCTAAAGCCAGTGAAGCCTACTGGCGTGACCAATTACAGCATCTCGATGCGCCTACGCATCTAGTCAATGCCATGCCTAGACCTCATGAAGCGCAAGCTGGGCATCAAGAGATAACCTTGTCACTGGATAGCACGACCACTCAGCAATTGGAGGGTTTCGCCAAAGCGACTCGCATAACGCTCAATACTTTAATGCAAGGTGCCTGGGCGCTGCTGCTGGCACGTTATACGGGGCAAGATAGCATCTGTTTTGGCGCCACCGTAGCCGGACGACCCGCTGAGCTACCGGCAGCAGAAAACTTGATCGGCCCCTTTATTAATACCTTGCCAGTCATTGTTTCACTGGAACCCTCACTTCGCGTCAACGAGTGGTTGCGCCAGTTACAGGCACAAAACTTGGCGAGTCGCGAGCATGAGCATACGCCGCTCTACGAAATCCAACGCTGGGCGGGGCAGGGTGGCCAGGCACTGTTCGATAGTTTGATGGTGTTCGAGAACTATCCCGTTGATGCCGCGTTGCACCAGAATCAGCTAGGCGGGCTGGCGTTCGGCGAAGTGGATAACCGCGAGCAAACCAATTACCCCGTAACGCTGGTCGTCTTCCAGAAGGAAACGTTGGAGCTTTGCTGTGGCTATTCACGATCACAGTTAGATGATGCCGCTGCCGAGATGTTGATCCAGCATCTGGTAGGAGCGCTTAAACAGTTGAGTGAGTCGGCTACTCGACGAGTCGGTGAAATCGACTGGTTAAGTGACGGTGAGCAGCAACAGCTTGAGGCGTGGAGCGTTAATGATGAGCATTATAACTGGGAGGGCCCGATCCATCGTTTGATTGAGCGCCGTGCCGATATGACGCCTGGAGCTACAGCCCTCATTTTCGATGATAAGCATCTCAGCTACGCCGAGCTTAACACTAGGGCCAATCGCCTGGCCCACTATCTGATTGGACTAGGTGTAAAACCTGAGACTCGGTTGGGCATCGCCATGGAGCGCTCCACCGAAATGGTGGTAGGACTGCTGGCGATTCTCAAAGCGGGCGGCGCTTATGTGCCGTTGGATCCGGATTACCCCGCCGAGCGGCTGGCCTATATGGTCGAGGACAGCAGCATCGAACTGCTGCTTACCCAGCAGCATCTTCGCGATACGTTGCCGGTGGCTGAGAGCTTGAACGTAATCGAGCTGGATCGTCTGGAAATAGCGCACCATGACTCGAGTAATCCCGAAGTGGTGTTGCATGGCGAGCACCTTGCCTATGTGATTTACACCTCGGGTTCCACCGGGCGTCCAAAGGGAGTCGAAGTGAGTCATGATCCTCTGTCGATGCATCTTCAGGCGATTGGGGCGCGCTATGGCCTGACGCCCGAAGATCGGCTACTTCAGTTCGCTTCTATCAGTTTTGATGCGGCAGGGGAGCAGTGGTTGCTTCCACTGCTAGCAGGAGCAGCCCTTGTGCTACCACAGGGACGACATCTAGAGGCCGAGATGCTAGCCACTCTGGTGCGGCAGCATGTCGTTAGCGTGCTGTATCTGCCGCCGGCTTATTTACGCCATCTCTATCAAAGCTTGCCTGCAGGTTCCTTGTCGGTGCGCCTCTGCATTGCCGGTGGCGAAGCCTGGTCTCGTGAAGACTTCGAGGGGATTCGTCGAGCTTGCCAGCCAGAACGCCTTTTTAATGCCTATGGTCCGGCCGAAACCGTTATCTCTCCGACGTTATGGTCGGATGATGCTGGACTTGGGCAATCGTCCCAAGTGCCGATCGGCCAGCCAATTGGGGCACGTAAGGCACTGGTGTTGGATGCCGACCTGAATCTCTCGCCGGTTGGTATAGCGGGTGAGCTGTATTTGGGCGGTGCTGGTCTAGCGAGGGGGTACTTGAATCGTGCCGACCTGACTGCAGAACGTTTTATCGCTAACCCATTTGCGCAGGGTGAACGCCTCTACCGCACCGGCGACCTAGTGCGCTGGCGGGAAGATGGTCAGCTCGAGTACCTGGGCCGCCTTGATCACCAGGTGAAGATCCGCGGCCTGCGTATTGAGCTTGGCGAGATCGAAGCTGAACTACTCTCTCAGCCGGCGGTTCGTGAAGCGGTGGTGGTCGCCCAAGAAGGTTCCAGTGGTTCGAGGCTGGTGGCCTATGTGGTGCCCCAGGCCGACAGTGAACTCGACACCAGTTCACTGCGTGAAGCGCTGGGGCAGCGACTGCCGGACTATATGGTGCCGGGAGTCGTGGTCACGCTCGATACGTTACCACTGAACCCCAACGGCAAGGTGGATCGCAAGGCCCTGCCAGAGCCGGATTTGGCCAGTGGCTCGCAGTACGAGCCGCCTCAAGGCGAGGTGGAAGAGGAACTGGCGGTGATCTGGATGGATGTGTTGGGCGTGGATCAAGTGGGGCGTCGTGACAACTTCTTTGAGCGTGGCGGGCATTCATTACTTGCTGTGCAAATGGTGGCTCGCGTTCAAGCTGATATGCAAGTTGAGCTCAAAATATCCGAGATATTTAAAAAACCACTACTTTGTGACTTAGCAGAATGCATTACCACGCTAAACAGTGGGCACTCCTTTGAGCAATCGCTCTCAGACATTGATTCCTTCATCGACAGCATGGATACCGTTCAATGAGTAACATTGATACCCGCCGTATTGCGGAACGCTTTGCCGGATTGTCTACAGAGCAACGCCGTGTGGTTTACGACAAGATTCGTACTCAGGGTTTAGGCATTGGCCAGTTCCCAATTCTTTCTCGTCCGGCATTGCAACAGAAGACGTGTTCACCCTCCTATGCCCAACTTCGCCAGTGGTTCCTGTGGCGCTTGGATCCACGAAGCAACGCTTACCATATTACTGGTGCTCTGACCCTTAAGGGCTCGCTGGATACTGAAGCACTGCGGGGTAGCTTCGCCACCTTGATAGCTCGTCATGAAGCATTGCGCACGGTGTTCCGTGACGATGGCGAGGGTGGTGCAATGCAAGTGCTGCAGGCCGAGATCAACTTCGTATTGCACGAAGTTGATCTAGTTCATATGCCGAAGGATGAACGAGAAGCGGCAAAAGAGAATCAAGTTACACAGCTCTGCGATGTTCCCTTTGATTTAGAGCAGGGGCCGCTGTTGCGGGTGGGGCTATTGCGATTAGCTGAAGAGGAGCATCTATTGGTGGTGGTAATGCACCACATCGTCTCCGATGGCTGGTCGATGCAGTTGATCATCAATGAATTTTCCGCAGATTACGCTTCTAGAGTGACAGGAGAGGTCTGGCAGCCACTAGCCTTGCCGATTCAGTACGCTGATTATGCGCTATGGCAGCGCCAATGGATGGAGGCAGGCGAGAAGGAGCGCCAACTCGTCTACTGGCAGGCGGAACTGGGTGACGAACATCCGGTACTGCAACTGCCAACCGATCGACCGCGTCGCAACGATGGACATTATCACGCTGCGCGCCACCAAATGATTCTCCCGCAATCGCTAGTGAGCGGATTGCGTCAACATGCCCAGGCGCAAGGGGCCACCCTGTTTATGTCGCTACTAACAGGCTTCCAGGCGTTGCTGTATCGCTATACCGGGCAGGAAGATATTCGGGTCGGGGTACCGATCGCCAACCGTCATCGCACGGAGACACAGAGAGTGGTTGGCTTCTTCGTAAATACTCAGGTGCTGCGCAACCAGTTGAATGGCCGCTTAAGCCTAGCCGAGGCGTTGGAGCAGGGGAAGCGTGTGGCGCTGGGCGCTCAAGAATATCAGGATCTCCCTTTTGAACAGTTAGTTGAAGCGCTGCAGCCGGAGCGCAGTCTGAGCCATACGCCGCTGTTCCAGGTGATGTTCAACCATCAGCGGCAGGATCATGGCGCGTTGCAGACGCTACCGGGACTGGAGCTTAACGCTTGGACACTAGAGAAGAAGGAGGCGCAGTTTGAGCTGACACTTGATGTGGTAGAGCGCAAGAATGGTTGCCTGGAGGCAAGCTTTGTTTACGCTGAGGAACTGTTCGAACCAGCCACTATAGAGCGTTTGGCACAGCACTATGCCGCCATCCTAAAGGCATTGGCTGAGATGCCAGAGAGTGCACTGAGCGATATTGAGCTGCTTGATAAAGACGAGCACCTTCAATTGCAGAAATGGGGGGAAAGCTCTCAACAGTATCCCAATGCTTCGCCTATCCACCATTTGATTGAGCGCCAAGCTGCGGCGGCCCCTGAGAAGACCGCGTTAGTATTCGAAGATCAGTCACTTAGCTACGCCGAACTCAATACCCGAGCCAATCGTTTGGCCCACTATCTGATTGGTTTGGGCGTAAAACCCGAGACCCGGGTGGGCATCGCCATGGAGCGTTCCATCGAGATGGTGGTGGGGCTACTGGGTATCCTCAAAGCGGGTGGGGCCTATGTGCCGCTGGATCCGGATTACCCCACCGAGCGGCTCGCTTATATGATCGAAGACAGCGGCATTGAGCTGCTGCTGACCCAATCGGGACTAACGACGAAGCTCCCACAGCGCGAAGAGTTAACTGCTATCGCATTAGATAGCCTGGACGTTACAGAGCGACCAGCGCACAACCCTGAGTTAATACTGAGTGGTGACAACCTCGCCTATGTCATTTATACCTCGGGCTCTACCGGCCAGCCTAAGGGTGTGCAGCTGTGTCACACCAATGTGACGCGATTGCTTGATGCTACGTCGAGTTGGTTCGATTTTTCCGGGCAAGACACCTGGACACTGTTTCACTCCTACGCCTTCGACTTCTCAGTATGGGAGATATTTGGTGCCCTTTGTACGGGCGGCAAGTTGGTCGTGGTGCCGTTCTGGGTCAGCCGCTCCCCCGATGAATTCCTCGAGCTGCTATGCCGGGAACAAGTGACAGTACTGAACCAGACGCCATCAGCCTTCCGTCAATTGATCAACGTACCTGGCATCCAAACACGCAAGGATCTCGCTCTGAGGTTTGTCATCTTCGGCGGCGAAGCCCTGGAGCCAGCAATGTTGCGGCCATGGATCGAGTGCTTCGGCGATAAGCATCCGCGCCTTATCAATATGTATGGCATCACCGAAACGACGGTTCACGTAACCTATCGCCCGATCACAGCAGCGGATCTGCAAGGGCAGCGCAGCCCGGTGGGAGTCGCCATCCCCGACCTTGGTATCGAAGTGCTGGATCACGACCTTAATCGCGTGCCTATTGGCGTTGCCGGCGAGCTCTACGTATCGGGTGCAGGACTTGCCCGTGGCTATCTCAAGCGCGCCGGGTTGAGTGCCAAACGCTTTGTTGCCAACCCTTTCGATAGAGAAGGTGAGCGGTTATATCGCACCGGCGACCTGGGGCGCTGGCGTGATGATGGTCAACTCGAGTATCTGGGGCGTGGTGACCAGCAGGTCAAGATCCGCGGCTTCCGTATCGAACTCGGCGAAATCGAGGCCTGCCTGTTGGCTCAGCCGGAAATTCGTGATGCTGTGGTCGTGACGTGTTCAGGGCCGGGAGGCGACCGGCTGGTGGGGTATATGGTTGCGGCCGTGGCTGAAGTCGACCCTCAGGTACTGCGCAAACGGCTGAGTCACCATCTCCCCGACCATATGATACCCAGCGCGTTGGTCGCCCTGGACGCTCTGCCGTTAACCGCCAATGGTAAGCTTGATCGTGCCGCATTGCCCGATCCTGATATTGGCGTCGGGGATGGCGAATTCGAGGCACCATGCGGCGAGTGGGAAGTCAGCCTGGCAGCGCTCTGGTGTGAAGTGCTGGAAATCGAGCGTGTCGGCCGCCACGATAATTTCTTCGAGTTAGGCGGGCATTCGCTGCTCGCGCTGCGGCTGATTGCGCGTTTGCGTGAACGTGGCCGGGACATCGCCATCCGTGAGTTGTTTGAGCATCCGCGTCTAAGCGATTTCGCGCAGGTGCTAGAAGCGGCAAACAACCTGCTTAAAGTAGAGGTTCCACCCAATCTCATTCCTGAGCACTGCGATACTCTCGAGCCCTGGATGCTCCCCCTGGTATCGCTTGACCGGGAAGCGATTGCGCGCATTGAGTCGACGGTGCCGGGTGGTGGCGCCAACATCCAGGACATTTATCCTGTGGCGCCGCTACAGGAGGGCATTCTCTTCCATCACCGACTGAACGTCGAGCGTGATGCTTACATCACTTCCTACACCATGCGTTTCGGCGATCGAGCCCGCATGGCGAGCTTCATCGATGGTTTTAACCAAGTAATGGCGCGTCACGACATCCTGCGCACTGCTTTTTTCTGGGAAGGACTTGACGAACCGGTACAGGTTGTTCTCCGCCAAGCACCGCTGCTGGTGGAGTGGATCGAGAAGGCATCCGACGACGGCATTGAAGGCTCGAAGCTGTCTCCGCTGGAGCGGCTGCGTCATGCCGCCGACCCCGGTCGCTGCCGGATTGATGCGCGCCAGGCACCCTTGATGAGAGCCGTGGCTATCGAGGACACGACCAATGATAGTTGCTTACTGCAGTTACTCATCCATCATCTAATCGATGACAATATGACGGTCAAGCAGGCCGTCAAAGAGATCGCTCTGATTGAACAGGGGCGTTTTGCGGAGTTGCCCGAGCCCGTGCCGTTTCGCAATTTCATCGCTCAGGCTCGCTTGGGTGTGTCCGATAGCGAGCACCAAGCCTACTTCCACCAGCGCCTTGGCGATCTTGACGAGGGTACGCTGCCCTTCGGTCTCAACGACGTTATGGGTAACGGTGATGACATTGACGAGCAGCGCCTGGTGGTGGACGGCGAGCTAGCGGCGGCGATTCGCGATCAGGCTCGGCGCCACGGCGTCAGCGCGGCGGCCTTCTTCCATCTCGCTTGGTCGCTGGTAATTGCCAAAGCTACCGGCAAGGAAGATGTGGTGTTCGGCACGGTGCTTTCCGGACGTATGCACGGTATTGAAGGCGCTGAACGAGCGCTAGGGGTATTCATTAATACACTGCCGTTGCGCATTACACTGGGCTCCCAAGGTGTCGATGAATGCTTACGGCAAACTCATGATGCACTCTCTGAGCTACTGCACCATGAACATGCCAGTCTTGGTCTAGCGCAGCGTTGCAGTGGCTTACCTGGCGGCGCCCCGTTATTTTCGAGTCTGCTGAACTACCGCCAGGCTGCGCCTCAAAGGGGAGAGAATGCCGCACCTACTTGGGAGGGGATGGAGACGCTAGGTGGGCAGGAGCGCACCAACTACCCAGTGGGTATGTCGGTGAATGACTTAGGGCAGGGATTCCAACTGGTAGTTCAGATTAGCCGCACGATTGGTGCGCAGCGGCTCTGCGATTACATGAGAGCCGCTATAGTTGGCATAGTAGCAAGCCTACGGCATACACCGCAGCAAGCGATATGCACTGTCAGCCTGTTAGGAAAAAACGAGCGGCAATTGCTGAGTGAGTGGGGAGAGAGTCTTCACCACCCCGATGCACCACCCATCCACCACTTGATCGAACGCCGAGCTGCGGCAGCCCCAGAGGCCACGGCGCTAGTATTTGAGGATCAGTCATTCAGCTACGCCGAACTCAACGCTCGTGCCAATCGCTTGGCTCACTACCTAATTGGCCTAGGCGTGGAACCCGAAACTCGAGTGGGTATCGCTGTTGAGCGTTCCCTTGAAATGGTGGTGGGACTGCTGGGTATCCTCAAAGCGGGTGGTGCTTATGTGCCACTAGATCCCGATTATCCGAGCGATCGGTTGGCCTATATGGTCGAGGACAGTGGCATCGAACTGCTGCTTACCCAGCAACATCTTCGCGAGTCGTTACCAGTAGCTGAAAGCCTGAATGTCATCGAACTGGATCAGTTGGATGTGACGCATCATGCGTCGACCAATCCAAACGTGGCGCTGCACGGCGAAAATCTTGCTTACGTGATCTACACCTCGGGCTCCACAGGGCAACCTAAAGGGGCGCAGCTATGTCACGCCAATGTGACGCGACTGCTTGATGCCACGGCACCATGGTTCAATTTCGACGAGCAGGATGCCTGGACAATGTTCCACTCCTACGCCTTCGATTTCTCAGTGTGGGAGGTGTTTGGGGCACTGTGCACGGGCGGAAAACTCGTCGTGGTGCCCTACTGGGTGAGCCGTTCACCAGAGGACTTCCTCGAGCTGCTATGCCGGGAACAAGTGACAGTACTAAACCAGACACCATCTGCCTTTCGGCAGTTGATGGCTACCCCCGATCTCTATAACACAGAAGACTTAGCTTTGCGTGTGGTGATCTTCGGTGGTGAAGCATTAGAACCGGAAAGCCTGCGTCCTTGGATTGAGCATTTCGGTGATGATCATCCCCATCTGATCAACATGTATGGCATCACTGAGACCACGGTGCATGTCACTTATCGGCGTGTGACAGCTGATGATCTGACAGGTCAGCGTAGTCCTATAGGGATTACCCTCCCGGATCTCGGCGCATATGTGTTGGATAGTCATCTTAATTGTACCCCCATAGGGATTCCTGGGGAGCTTTACGTATCAGGAGCAGGCTTGGCACGCGGCTATTTGAACCGCTGTAGTCTGACAGCAATGCGCTTTGTGGCTGACCCATTCGGCTCGGGGGAGCGGCTCTATCGCACTGGTGACCTAGTGCGCTGGCATAAAGACGGCCAACTCGAGTACTTGGGGCGTATTGACCACCAGGTGAAAGTACGCGGCTTCCGTATCGAGCTGGGAGAGATTGAAGCCCAACTGCTATCTCAGCCGGAGGTACGCGAGGCGGTGGTGGTTGCACAAGACGGCCTCGGAGGCTCTAGGTTAGTAGCCTACGTGGTACCCCAAGCCAATATTGAACTCGACACCAGCTTACTACGAGAAGCGCTGGGTCAAAGACTACCGGATTATATGGTGCCGGGGGCTGTGGTCACCCTCGATGCCCTGCCGTTGAATGCCAATGGAAAGATAGACCGCAAGGCACTGCCCGCACCGGATTTAGCCAGTAGCTCGCAGTATGATCCACCGCAAGGAGAGGTGGAAGCAGCCTTGGCGAAGGTCTGGAGCGAGGTGTTGGGGGTGGGGCAGGTAGGGCGTCACGATAATTTCTTTGAGTTGGGTGGGCATTCGCTGCTGGCTCTGAAGGTGCTGGAGAAAATGCGGAATCGTGGTCTGACGGCGCAGGTGCGTACTCTGTTCCAACACCCGGAACTGACAGCCTTTGCTCAGGCTATAGCCCAGAAGCCATTGCGGGATGAAATCGTCATCCCGCCAAATCAAGTCCCTCTCGATTGCCAAGCTCTTCAGCCTGATATGCTGACGCTAATCGAGCTTAATGCCGAAGAGATCCACACGATCGAAGAGGCAGTACCCGGTGGCGCTAGCAATATCCAGGATATCTATCCGTTGGCACCACTGCAGGAGGGTATTCTTTTCCATCATCGGCTACAGCAGGAAGGCGATGCCTATATAACTCAGCACTTACTTGGTTTTGATAGCCGAGAGCGGCTGGAAGCATTCATTGCCTGTTTCAATAAACTGATTACCCGTCATGACATTCTACGTACCGCAGTGCTTTGGGAAGAGCTACGCCAGCCGGTACAGGTAGTGTACCGACATGCCGCATTAGCCCTCGAATGGCTGGGTGGAGATGGTGATGGTTCTCGCTGCGTCTCCGAACGGCTGAATGCCGAGGTGGATCCTGAGCATCATCGTATCGATGTGCGCCGAGCACCCATGCTACGAGCAGTGGCTGCATACGATACTGAGCAAGGGCGATGGTTGCTACAGTTACCTAGTCACCACCTAGTCATGGATCACACCACCCTTGAACTGCTGGTGGAGGAGATCGCTCTGATCCAGCAAGGTCGTGAGGATACGTTACCCACCCCAGCTCCATTCCGTGACTTCGTCGCGCAGGCCCGGTTGGGGGTAGTCCCAACTGAGCACGAAGCCTTTTTCCGCGACTGGCTGGGCGATATAGAGGAACCCACGGCGCCCTTCGGGCTGTTGGAGGTGCGCGGCGATGGCAGTGATATCGAGGAAGTACGGTTGCCGCTAAAGGATGAGTTAGCCCACCAGGTGCGCCAGAAGGCCCAACGCCATGGTGTCAGCACGGCTAGCCTGTTTCACTTAGCCTGGGCCTTGGTGCTGAGTAAAACCACCGGGCATAACGATGTGGTGTTTGGTACCGTGCTGTTCGGGCGTATGCAGGGCATCGAAGGTGCTGAGCGAGCGTTGGGGATGTTTATTAATACGCTACCGGTGCGAATCAAAACGGGCTCTCAAGGTATTGATAAGTGCTTGCGTCACACTCACGATGTCTTATCTGAGCTAATGCACCACGAGCATGCCAGCCTCAGTCTGGCACAGCGCTGCAGTGGGTTGCCTGGAGGGGCACCGCTGTTTACCAGTTTGCTGAACTATCGTTACAGCGCACCTCAACAAGAGGGAAGTTCCGTTCATACCTGGGAAGGCATGGAAGTACTGGGTAGTCAGGAGCGTACCAACTACCCGATCACGATGTCGGTGGACGATCTGGGGAGCGGCTTTCAACTGGTAGGGCAGGTGAGCCGTGTAATTGGTGCTCAGCGGTTGTGTGACTACCTGAGCACAGCTATTTCAGGCATCGTAGAAAATCTGCAAGCGTCGCCTCAACAACCACTAAGTGAGATCAGCCTGCTTAGAGCAGACGAACAGCAGTTGTTGAGTGGGTGGGGGGAGAATACGCAACAGTATTCCGACACTTCTCCAATCCATTATCTAATCGAACAGCAAGCTGCGGAAACTCCTAAATCTACGGCGCTAGTATTTAAAGATCAGTTACTTAGCTACGCTGAGCTCAACGCTCGTGCCAACCGCTTGGCTCACTATCTGATCGGAATGGGAGTGCGTCCTGAAACCCGAGTGGGTATCGCTGTTGAGCGCTCAGTAGAAATGGTGGTAGGGCTGCTGGGGATCCTCAAGGCAGGGGGGGCTTATGTACCGTTGGATCCGGATTATCCGAGTGATCGATTGGCCTATATGGTCGAAGACAGCAGCATTGAGCTGTTACTCACTCAGCGACATCTGGTTGATGCTCTGCCCCTGGCCGATGGCTTAAGTGTTATCGAACTGGAACAGTTGGACGTCACGCATCATGCGTCAACCAACCCGCAGGTGGCACTGCACAGTGAACATCTCGCTTATGTGATTTACACCTCGGGTTCTACCGGGCGACCCAAAGGAGCGGCCAACCGTCACCATGCACTGACCAATCGCCTACAGTGGATGCAGAATGCTTATGGCTTAACTCTCGACGATGCGGTGCTACAGAAAACGCCCTTCAGCTTTGATGTTTCTGTATGGGAATTCTTCTGGCCGCTAATGCAGGGCGCTCGACTGGTAATGGCGCCACCAGGCGCTCACCGCGAGCCAGCCCAACTGGTCGAATTGATCCGTACCCATGGGATCACCACGCTACATTTCGTACCTTCAATGCTTCAGGCCTTCCTGGCCCATGGTGAGGTAGAAACCTGTACCAGCCTGACGCGCCTAGTATGCAGCGGCGAAGCCCTACCGGCTGAACTGCAGAACCAAGTATTTGCTCGGTTGCCTCACACGGGGCTCTACAATCTCTATGGCCCCACCGAAGCAGCTATCGACGTTACCCACTGGACTTGCCAAGACGATGGGCTCAATCATGTAGCTATCGGACAACCGATCACCGGTATCCGCACTTACGTACTGGATGGGTATCTTAACTTGGCGCCGTCCGGGGTTGCGGGTGAACTCTATCTTGGTGGCGAGGGCTTGGCGCGGGGCTATCTGCACCGCCCTGACCTGACCTCAGAACGTTTTGTCGCCGATCCGTTTGCGCAGGGCGAGCGCCTCTACCGCACCGGCGACTTGGTGCGCTGGCGTGTCGATGGTCAGCTTGAGTACCTGGGCCGCCTTGATCATCAGGTGAAAATACGCGGTCTGCGCATCGAACTAGGCGAGATCGAGGCCGAGCTATTAGCTCAACCGGAGGTTCGCGAGTCAGTCGTGGTCGCTCAAGAAGGCCCCGGTGGTTCTAGGTTAGTCGCTTATGTGGTTCCCCAAGCTGACAATGAACTCGACACCAGCTCACTACGTGAAGCGCTGGGTCAAAAGCTACCGGATTATATGGTGCCAGGAGTCGTGGTCACTCTTGATGCACTGCCGCTGAATGCCAACGGCAAAGTAGATCGCAAGGCCTTGCCCGAGCCGGATTTGGCCAGTGGCTTGCAGTACGAGCCACCTCAGGGCGAGGTGGAAGAAGCGCTTGCAAAAATCTGGTCAGAGATACTTGGCGTCGAGCAGGTGGGCCGACACGACAACTTCTTTGAGCTGGGGGGGGATTCGATTCTCAGTCTACAGATCGTCTCCCGGTTGCAACGGGCTGGTTGGACAGTTACTCCTCGGCAAGTCTTTGAGCATCAGAGCATAGCCCAGTTGGCGCTGAACTCGACCGGTGCACAGGTGGAAGCGCAAAAACGTAAAGTCGAGCTCAATGAATTGGCGGATTATCTGAGCAGTGAGCAGATCGAAGCCCTAGGATTAGACCAAGACAATATCGAAGATGTTTACCCCCTGTCGCCCACGCAAGAGGGGATGTTCTTCCACTCTCTTGAAGCGGAAGAGCCGGGGCTCTACGTCAATCAATTGAACGTAGACGTCAGTGGACTGGATGCCGATAGGCTAGTGAGGGCTTGGCAAGCTATGGTCGAACGCCACGCCACGCTAAGAACGGGGTTCTTATGGCAGGCGGGTATGGCGCGTCCACTACAACTCGTCTTTACGCAAGTGGAGCCAGAAATAGTTCAGTTGGATTGGCGCGATAGGAAAAGTGATATCGAAGAATCCTTAGCTACCTATGCTAAGCAAGTGCTCAAGCGCCAAATTGACTGGTTGACACCACCCTTAGCTTGGTTGCATTTGATTCGACTCGATGATGACCGCTATCAACTGATATGGACTCGGCACCATATCTTGTCCGATGGGTGGGCCGAAGCCCGTCTAATTAACGAGTGGCTGGCCAGCTACGCGGAAGAGCCCTTGGCGGCCCCTGGAAGGCCTTATGGTGACTACATTCGCTGGTTGCAGCGCCAGGATGCCGTTTCGACTCAAGCCTTCTGGACATCGGAACTGGAGGGGCTGGAAGGGCCGACACTGTTGGCAGAGTCGGCCCGTCAGGAGAGTGAGGCCCAGGGCTTCGCCAAACGCTATACCCGTCTAGGACGGCAAGATACCGCGCTACTGAAAGCTGCTGCCCAGCGGCAACGCGTGACTTTAAACACTTTGATACAGGCAGCCTGGGGTGTGTTATTGCAGCGTTACTGTCATCAGGAACGGGTGGTGTTTGGCGCGACGGTATCCGGTCGCCCTCCGAGCCTGCAAGGCGCTGAGGAGATGGTAGGCCTATTCATCAACACTATTCCCGTGGTGTTGGAGGCACAGCCTGAGCAGAGTGTGTGTGTTTACTTGCAGAGCGTGCAGGCGACCAATCTGGGCATTCGCGAGTATGAGCATGCCGCGCTAGCAGATATCCAACGCTGGTCTGGGTCATCGGGCCGCGCCTTGTTCGACAGTATCATTGTATTTGAGAACTTCCCCGTCGATAGAACAATGCGTGATCAGCAGCGGCATGGTCTGCGCTTTGGTGAGGTTGCTGGGGAAGGCATAACTGGCTACGCGATGGATCTTCAGGTGGTGATCGACGATGAGCTGGAAATCGAGTATTGCTATACCCGAAAGGACTTCCCCGAGCCGTTCATTGATGAACTGAAATGCGCTATGGAGCTGCTTATTCGTCAGATGGCGGAGTCGCCTGAGCGGCCTGTGGGTGAGTTGGAGTGGATTGAATCGACTCGATGGGATGCACTGAGTGAGTTGGGCCAGAGTGGCCGCAGTGGGTTCTCTCGCATGCCTGTGCATCGCCGCATCGCCGCGCATGCTGTTACTCGGCCAGATAATATTGCGCTTCGAATGGGTGAACAAGCTTTAAGCCATGCGCAGTTGAATGCTCAGGCTAATCGCCTTGCCCATTATCTGCGCGAGCAAGGTGTGGGGCCAGATGTGCGGGTTGGCGTGGCGCTCGAACGCTCGCCTCAGGTCATTGTGACCTTGCTGGCAGTGCTCAAGGCGGGCGGTGCCTATGTACCTCTCGACCCAGCCTACCCACCCGAGCGCTTGAGTTTTATGATTAAAGATAGCGGTATGACCATGCTGCTAACGCAGCGTAATGTACTGCCGCGTTTAGCAAAAGTGGACGGTATACCTTATGTGGATTGCGAAGCGCTCGATCTAATCCGTTATGACGACACTGACCCCGGCCTAGTAGTGCACGAAGAATCACTGGCTTACGTGATCTATACCTCGGGCTCCACCGGTACGCCTAAAGGCGTTACGGTGGCTCATGGCCCGCTGGCAATGCATTGCCAGGCGATCAGCGAGCTCTATGATATGGAACCAGACTCCTGCGAGTTACACTTCATGTCATTCTCCTTCGATGGTGCCCATGAGCGCTGGCTGACAGCCCTGTGCTCGGGGATGAGTCTAGCGATTCGGGAAGAAGAGCTATGGACAGCGGAACAAGCCTATACGGCCCTGCAACACTATCGTGCAGCGAACGTGGCCTTCCCTCCAGCCTATTTGAATCAAGTCGCTGACTGGGCGGAAGGGCGTAATGATACGCCGCCGGTGGAATTATACGTTTTCGGTGGCGAGGCAATGCCCAAGGCAGCCTATGACAAAGCGCGCCGCACACTGCGGCCGCGCTGGTTCATCAATGGTTATGGACCCACCGAAACGGTGGTGACACCACTGCTGTGGAAGACACCCGCCGAAGAGACCTTTGACTGTGCCTATGCACCGATTGGTCGCCCCGTTGGCGAGCGGTCGCTCTACGTGCTGGACGACAACCTACAGCCGGTACCCAAGGGCGTTGTGGGCGAGTTGTATATCGGTGGCTATGGTTTGGCGCGAGGCTATCTTGGGCGTACCGGCTTGACCGCTGAGCGCTTTGTGGCCGATCCCTTCGATACTTTAGGGGGGCGTCTCTACCGCACCGGGGATCTGGTGCGCTGGAGAGAAGATGGCAATATGGAGTATATGGGCCGGGCGGATCACCAAGTGAAGGTACGTGGCTTCCGTATTGAGCTGGGTGAGATAGAGGCACGTGCCCGTGAAATACCTGGCGTGAGTGATGTCGCCATCGTTACCCATGAAACCTCGAATGGCCATCAATTGGTTGCTTATTTGGTAGCTGATGAGGAGGCGGATAACGATCGATTAGTGCGCCTTGCACGCCGACACTTCGAAGCGCATCTGCCCGACTACATGGTGCCAGCACATATGATGGTGCTGACAGCCCTGCCACGTATGGTCAATGGTAAGTTGGATCAGTCGGCGTTACCCGAGCCACGGCTGGATGAAAATCGGGAGCACGTGGCCCCTTCTACACCGGAAGCCCGCCAGCTAGCTGAGATATGGCAGGAAGTATTGGGTATCGAGCGGGTCGGAGAAACCGACAACTTCTTTGAGTTGGGTGGAGACTCTCTACTAAGTCTGAAGGTGTTGAGCCGAGTGCGCGCTCTAAAGGAGACTACGCTTGATTTTAAACTGCGTGATCTGATGCAGAAACCCACCATTGCCGGTTTGTTAGGGCTGGGTGAATCTTCGGATGCTTTGCTGGATGGCGTGGTTATGCTCAATGGCGAGAGTCAGGGGCAGTCACCGCTGTTCTGTGTTCATGCTGGTATGGGCACCCTTTACGACTACCAGCCGCTGGCACGGAGTCTACAGGGAGTATGTACGGTATATGGATTGCCGTGCCGGATGCTAACCGACCCGCAACATTGTGATACTTCGCTGGAAGCAATGGCTGATGAATATGCAACCATTGTTCGTCGCTTGCAGCCTCACGGGCCCTATCGGTTATTAGGGTGGTCATTAGGCGGCACCTTGGGGGCGATGATTGCGGCACGGCTTGAAAAGCAAGACCAGGAGGTGAGCCTTTTGGCGCTGGTGGATCCCTATATCCCGGGTAGCGACCAGAGGCGCGAAGATGATTGGCGGCAGGACTTCGCAGCTTTTGTGTCAGTGATCTTACCGGGCATCTCGGCTGAGGCAGTAGCCAGTAGTAATAGTGACGCGCCCCATGAGGAGCCGAGCGAAACTAAGCTAGCCGACAGGTTGGATAGTCTACTGGCGTCGGATGAGGCACACGGACGGAAAGGTTATGCCGCTCTGGGCGGTGAGGAACTAGCTCGAATCTTCTGTGTAGCGCGGCATCTGAAAAGGCTCTCCCTGCAGACCGATACCTTGCCAGCGTTGGGCTGTGAAGCGGATTGTTGGTGGTCTGAGGGGCGTCCACACGAGGAGCGACAAGCGTTAACGAATCAAGTGGGGCAAGCGCCACATCGTGCTATTGAAACTTCTGAGGATCACTTCTCGATTGTTTCCAGTGATTTGCTGTTGTTACAGGTGGTGGAAAAACTGCAAGAGGTACCCTATCCATCGAAGTGTATAGAGGAGAACTTACCGGCCTAAGGGCCGGTTTTTGAAAAGTATGCTTAAACTCTTCTCGGCTGTTGGGTTTCGATGGCTGAGAAGAGTCAGGGCTGCTGGGGTGGTGCTTTCGTTTATGGATGTACCAACTCTTCGATCATTGTCTGACCGACTCTTATGGGCGCTGAGTGGTTGGCTGTTCTTGTACCAAGGCGTCGACCAAGTTGTTAGCAAATTGGTATGCTGATGGCAGCGCACCAAAGATCCAGAATGGTGGGACTGTTATTACAGTGCCTTCCTTAACGCTAGGGATATGCTGCCATAATCCATAATTTGAAAGTTGATTCATTATGTCATCATGAAGCCCACCGCTTTCTACAATAACTAGCCTTGCATCAATGCCTATAAGTTCTTCAACGCCAATAACTGTAAACCCCCATCTGGTCGTTGGTTTGCCCCAGGCATTGGAGAGATCAAGACGATCAAGTACGGCTTGAGGTAAGCTGTTCTCTCCGTAAACGCGGATATGATTTTTATCTAGAGCGCGAATGATTAGTAGTGGCTCTTTCCAATTTTGGGCGGTGTTTTTTAAACTTTCTATTTCAGCTTCAATGGTGCTGATGTAATTTTCTCCAGCTTCTGGCTGCGCAATAGAGAGAGCTATTTTTCTAGTAAACTCTGTTAACTCACTCCATATGTCTAGGCCACCCTCGTAAGTTGAAAATAATTGAGTTTTATAATTTATTGAAAGTCGCTCGTCAATCGTGGAGAGATAGTTCTCTGACATTATAATGTCTGGCTCAAGCTGAGTAATAAGCTCAAGGTTTGGTTGGGCGGAGGGCCCAATATCAAATATGCTTTCTGGAAGTGATCTGATACTGCCCCATTCTTCGTACTTACTTGGTGACCACATGCCTGTGGGAGGAGCGTCAAGAGCGACCAAAGTTTCGGCAATAGTCCAACTGAGTGCTATAGATGAAGGAGACTCTGATGCGTAACTAACGGCAGGAAGAGACAGTGCGATACAGAAGGTAGTAGCGTATAAAATCTTTGACTTATTAATTGATGGGGAATAAGAGTAAATCATTCTTTATGGCTCATCATAAAAATCAACTCTGCACATTGCATGTCAAGGCACTTTGGATAAAAAAATAAGAGGGCAAGAAAGCCCTCTTGCAAAAAATTATCCTTTAGAAATTGTATTGCATGGTCATCATAACGTTACGCGGATCACCGTAATAGTTATTCCGAGTATTGCCGCTAATACGTGAGTAATACTTTTTATCAGTCAAGTTGTTACCGTTAAGTGAAAAATCAAGGTTTTCATTGACCCGGTATCCCACTTGTGCTGAAAGCAGTGTATATCCGCCTTGCTCCCACACAATATTACCACGCCTAGCGTGAGTACCGCTTACTGCATTTATGCCAGCACCAAGGCGCCATCCTTGATTAAGCGTGTCGGAAAAGCGATAACGAGACCAGAGGTTGAAACTATGTTCAGGGGTTTCGGGGGATAAAGCCAAGCCTTCATTAGTTGGATCACGAACAAATTCCGTATCAGTAAAAGCGTAACCTGCGGAAATATCCCACCTAGGTAGCAAATTACCACTGATTTCGGCTTCAAAACCTTGACTACGGGCCTTGCCGGCTGCAACCGAAGCACCTGGTATGTCTGGATCGCTTATGGCGCGGTTCTCATCGTCGATACGGAAAATGGCAGTATGCCAGTTAATATCTCCATTAAAGTGCTCCCCCCTCAATCCGATCTCAACCTGATTTCCTGTGCGCGGTTTCAGCACATTACCAGAGACATCTATATTGCTTTGGGGCTGAAAAATGCTGGTATAGCTGGCATATGTCGAGATGTCTGGAGTAATGTCATAGATGGCCCCGGCATAAGGTGTGAATTCATTATTTATTTTAAATTCATTTTCCGGGCTTCCTCCTGGGGTAGTCTTCCACCAACTGAAACGCCCCCCCAGCAACAGCGTTGTTCGCTCACTCACCTCTAGGTTCGTTTGCGCATACAGCCCTGTTTGCTTATCAACAGTGGGCTCTTGATCCGCCAGCAAGAGCTCTACCTCAGCGGAGTCATGATCTGGGTTAAAGATATCCTGAGGCCTACGTTCGCCTCCAGCCCAAGGGTTCTGGCTTTCTCCGCGCTGATAACTGGCGCCAACTGTAGCACTACTGGATCTGCTAAAAAATTCAAAGGGCATCGTGAGGGTAGCTTCTACAGAGCGATCCTTCATTGTCGTGCGATGTCGCCAAGGCCAGACTTCAACCATACCGGAGTCGCGATCAATGAAAGTCGTTATTGCACCACTTTGCAAGTTGTTACTATCCCGGTATAGGCTACTGGCATTTAAATTGAAAATAGCCCCATTGTCCATGGTGTGCTCAAGCTCTACAAAGTACCTCTCCATACGTTCTTTCCTTTCATCCCAGGTCGACCCCAAGAAGGTAGAGCGGTTGAGGTCTGGCATACTCCCATCTGCATAAGTGGGCAATCCTAGAAAAGGGGTTGCCTCACCAGACTGATATATGGCACCGAGCGAGACAGTAGTGCTATCGGTCATATCTATTTCAACTGTGCCATATCCCATGGTTTTCTGACGTTCTATATGATCGATAAATGAATCTTTATCCTCGTAAACAGCGACGAATCGGCCCCGCACACTCCCATCGCTGTTTAAGGCACCCGTGGTATCGATGACCCCGCGGTAGGCATCCCACGACCCAGCTGTAAGAGAGGTATTGAGTCCAAATTCCCGCTGCGCTCGCTTACGAACCATATTGATGGTACCGCTGGGTTGACCCGCTCCTTGCAGGATACCCGTTGGTCCTCTCAGAACTTCGATGCGATCAAACAATGCTGTGTCAAAGGAACTGGTATCGGTGTAGCCAATATTTCCCCGAATTGGGCTGCCATCCAGTAGTAGGGTTCCCATTTGGAAGCCTCTGGAACTAAAAATTGCCGTATCGCCACCAAAATGGGTCGTTTGTATCCCCGTTGTATGCTTCATGGCATCAATCAGTGAGGTCATACCCTGATCATCCATGCGCTCACGAGTTATCACGCTGACAGACTGAGGAATATCCCTAAGTGATTGCTCCCGCTTACCTATGGTGACTCGGTTTGAAGTATAGGAGCCGGTATTTTCAGTCGAGGCATCGCGCAGGTACTCACCGGTTACCTGGACGGTGGGCAATGTATTGATGGCTTTGTCATTTTCCGCCGCCTGTGTTGTAGCGTCCTGGGCAAGAGCAGCTGGTGCCACGAATAGCGTCGCAGCGCAGGCATTAGCAATGGCCACGGAGAGCAGTTTCCTGCGCAGGCCGGTACGAAATGGATGCATAGTAATCCCCTTGAATGATATTTATGCGTTAATGGTAATTATTATTATTAGTATTATGTTCTGAATTTGTACGGTCTTGCAACACTCTGTTGCCCAAAATGGTACCTGGGGCAAGAGGCGCCACAGGTACCAATCATGCTGTGCCCCATGGGAGGCAATTAAACATCAACTGAGCTTGGGTGCTTACTAAGATGATGCTGTAGCGCCTTAGCAATATCCGCGCGTACCTGACCGGTGGCATCGGGCGTGATGCTGCCCAGGCGTGCGAAGTCGTGCACCATGCCGGGGTATATAGTCAGTTGGGTATCCACGTGCGCTTCCTGTAAACGATTCACGTAGGCGATGCCTTCGTCGACTAGGGGGTCGTGTTCGGCCAGGGCGATAAATGCAGGTGGTAGGCTTTTGAGATCCGCAGCCTCCAACGGCGCAAAACGCCAGTCGTGGCGTTCCTCATCGCTATTTAGATAGTGGCCAAACATCCACTGCAGGGTGTCTGCTTCCAGTAGGTAGCCTTG